>Ga0247730_1000095_pt1 | contig 91605 bp, 84 predicted proteins | sample UWRJL073202C2_FD_180959 | JGI IMG/M metagenome (GOLD analysis project Ga0247730, IMG submission 180959) | Plant litter microbial communities from Arlington Agricultural Research Station in Wisconsin, United States - UWRJ-L073-202C-2 | ecosystem: Environmental > Terrestrial > Plant litter >...
TTCGCTGCAGCAACTTTCGTTGATGCCCCTGGACATTTCGTCCGAGGTGAGCCGCCCATTCTATATCGTTTTCCGTTTCCGTCAACACCCCAGTGAAGCTTTTTTTCGGGGTGGTTGGTGAAGCGGCGAATCTAGCGCGATGTGGGCAAATGCCCCGTCGCTCTGTGCGGGGGGCGAACTATAGCGTAGTCATTCCGGGGTGGCTACAACTTATTTCAGTTTTTTAACGCTTTTGTTGCCCGACCCAGTGCGGCTGCGGCTTTCAGCGTCGCCGCCGTGGTGATCGCGGCCTCGCTGCGGGCCTGTTCCCAGTCATGGGCGTCCAGCGCATCGCCGATACCGGGCAACGCCGCGGTGTCTTCCCCTTCCTTCCTGCCGGGCGCCTGCAACAGATCGTGATAGGCGGGGCGTTGTGGCAGGCCCGATGCCTGGAGAAAGTCGGGCCCGATCTCACGCAAGGCCTTGTTCGCCGCGGCGGCGTCAGCTGGCGAGACCTCGCCCGCCTCGTCGGCAGCGCCATCGAAGTCCCGGGCTGCGGACGCGAACTCCTGCCGTGCCGAGCGCAGGGCCGAAAGATCGACCTCTTGCCAGGAGGCGTCCTTCCGCGCAGGCGGCGCACTCTTCCTGTATGACATCGCCGCCAGGCCATAGGCGCCCGCGTCGATCAAGGCATTCTCACGGACAGCAGCCTTGTGGTCAGCCTCGGCCGCAGCGGCTACCCGATCGATGTCCTTGCCAAGCGACTCCGCGAATGCCTCATACCGCCAGGGCAGCACGCCGGCATTGGCGACACGTAGCACGAGCCGGGCATTCGTCTTCGCCAGCAGGTTCACATAGGCAAGGCCGGGGTCCCCGAACCGCTGGTAGTGGGCGTACGTGTCGTATAGCGAATGGTAGATGGGCACGTTCTCGTCGTCGCCATCCCGGTCATACCCGTAACGGACATGGAGCGAGGGCACGCCCAGCCGCGTCGCGAACGGCAAGTAATCCGAACCGGTCCCGAGCCGGGAGGGAATGATGGGGCCGCCGGCGTCCTTCCCCTTCCCTGCCGCGTCGACGCCCCGCTTGGCCTGGCGCCGGGCATCGACGGTGGCGTTCGTCTCCGGGTCGCGGAGGTCGCTGGCGACTTCCCGGATGAGCGTCGTCAGGGAGGGATCGCCACCGGCGGCGAGGAAGCCCCGCCCCGTCGTGTCGTTATTAAGGTAGAAGACCGCCTTGCGCGACAGCTCGGCCGCGTGGCGCGCGGTCCACGCCTTGGAACCGAGGATGCCCAGCTCTTCGCCGTCCCAACTGGCGAACACGAGGGTCCGCTTCGGCCGCACGCCGCTTTTCGCCAGTTCGCCGATGGCTTTCGCTTCCGCCAGCAGGGCGGTGGTGCCAGCGAGCGGGTCCCATGCGCCGTAGACCCATGCGTCGTGGTGCACGCCGCGGATCACCCACTCATCAGGATGCTCGCTGCCCGGCAGCGTGGCGATCACGTTATGCAGGGTGCGCCACTCCCAGGGCGACTTCACCTCGAGATGCACCGGGGTATCGCCGCCCATGTGATACGCCAGCGGAAGGCCGCCCTGCCAGCGATTGACCACGGGCTGGCCGCCGAGGGCGCGCAGGAAATGTTCCGCATCGCCGTAACCGATGGTCACGACGGGGATGTGCAGGTCGTCGGTGTGCTTCTGTGCCTGGATCTTCGAGGCGCCGGACGCGTCGAGCACGCTGTCGATGCCCAGCGTGCCGCGCTGCAGGGTCTGGGGCGTGCGCCAGGCGCCGGCGGGATATACGTCACCTTTGGTGAAGCCGTCGGCTTCGGGATCGGAATAGATGACGACACCCAGCGCGCCGTGCTCCTGCGCCAGCCGCGGCTTGACCCAGCGCCCTGCCCCGCTGGACTTCACCAGCACGATCTTCCCCTTCACCGACTGCCCGCTGCGTTCGAGGTCGGCGTAGTCGCGTGCAAGGCCTTCGTTGACGTAGATCAGCGGTGCATCGACCGAGCCGTCCGGGCTGTATGCCTCCATGCCGGGAAGAACCCCCTTCTGGCGGGCGGTGTCGTCGTCCCCCGGAATGGCGGGTTCCGAGAACGTGGCCGCATAGTGGTCGCCACTGGAAAGCGAGAACTTCAGCACCGTGGGATACGCGACGAGCACGCGAGTGTCTTCCACCTCGACTTTCCAGCCCGATTGCCGAAGGCTCTCGGCAATGAACCGGGCGTTCTCGTCGTTGTGCTCCGACCCGACGTGGTTGGGGCCCGCCGTGAGGCGACGCAGCCAGCCATCGAGATCGACCCTGTCGATGGAAGCATCGACGCGATGCTCGATATCGTGCTGGGCCGTCGAAGCGGTCGGCGAAAACCCGGCAAGGTGCGCGGGCCGCGCGGGCGCCGGGGCAGTCACCAGGTGACCTGTCCCCGCCGGATCCGTGGCCGGCGCCGGTGTTGCCGCTGTCCGTGCCGGGTTTGCAGGCGCCGGTGCTACGGCGGGCGCCTGGCTTTGCACGGCGTTCGCCGACGCGGCTGTCGCCCCGAGGGCAACGCTCAGCGAAAACGCGAGGATCGAGTAACGCATGTGCATCATTTCCACCGGCAGGTTGCGCTGGCGTAGTAGTAACGACCGTTCCAGCTCATGGGCGAGAACAGGCTGTACTTGAAGTTGCCCGACGTGGAATTGGCGTACTTCACCTCCTCCGGCCTCGCGTTGAAAGCGTTGTCCGCGCCGATGCGGAAGGTCCAGTTCTGGATGTTGTAGTCGGCGGAAAGGTCGAGCGTCCAGCGGTGGTCAAAGTTCTGGTCGAGCGCCTCGCCACTGTTGCTGTAGACCTCATAGCTGCCGTAGCGCTGCACGTTCGCGTGACCTGCCCAGGGACCATGCAGGTAATCGAAGCCGACATCGAGCTTGGTCCGCGGGTTGGTATCCCCGAGCAGGCCCAGCCGCTCACGACGCTCCACCCGCTGCACGGCGACGCCCAGCTCATCGAGGATCGCCGGGTTGGGCTTCACCTTGATCACCTTGTTCTCGTTATAGGACCAGCCCACCGTGGTGTTCAGTCGATCGCCGTTGTCGAAATCGAACGCATACTGGCTCACGAAATCGAGGCCGCGCGTGCGTGTATCCACGGCGTTGGTGAAGTAGCGGATGGACTGGTAGTTCGCATCCACGCCACTGGCTTCGAGGTACGACGTGACGGCATTGCTTCCGACCGGGATGTTGGACGACAGGTTGATGCGGTTGGTGATCTTTATCCAGTACGCGTCGACGCTGACGTTCCAGTTATTCAGCGGCTCGAGCACGAGGCCGACCGTGGCACTGCGCGACTTCTCCGGCTTCAGCTTCTCGGCCCCCAGGAGGCTGGCCGCCTGGGAATCCACGGGGAACGTGCCGGACTGCACGAGCTGCTGGCCCTGCCCCAGATCCTGCAGCTGGGAAGAGATGTCCGCATAGTGCTGCTGTACCAGCGTGGGAGCACGGAAACCGGTGCCCACGCTGCCACGCACCGCGATGCGCGACGTGAAGTCGAAACGGCCTGCCAGCGAGCCCGACGTGGTGCCGCCGAAGTCGCTGTAATGCTCATGCCGGCCCGCCGCCGACACGCTGAAGCGATCGGTGAGATTGGTCTCGAGGTCGATGTATTCCGAGACGTCGTGGCGCGCCCAGTTTCCCTGCAGGTCGCCGGTGATCCCACCGTTGGCGCCGTACTTCGACACGGCATCGCCGGGCGTGACCTTATAGGCCTGGCGCAGGTATTCCGCGCCGAACGACACGCTCACGGAATTCGGCAGCCACGACGGATTGAACTCCTTGCTGATGTCGACGTTACCCACCTGCTGGTGCGTCTTGTAGTCGGCCTGCTGGATGAAGAACGGCGTGGAACCGAACGCCTTGTAATAATCCGCGTTGATGGAGTGGCTGCGGTTGTCGTACTCGTTGCTGCCCTGGCTCGCCGACACATCGTAATGCCAGCCATCACCCAGTTCGCCGCGCAGGCCGGCCGTGAACGTGGTGTCGGTCACGATGGGGATGTTGACGGGAAGGTAGCCCGAGGGATAGATGGAAGCGATATTCGTGGAATCACCGCGGTGACGATAAAGGCTGGCCGTTTCGTCGCGATCGCGCCGGTACAGCGCCGAGAAATACACTTCGGCAGCCTTGCTGAACTCGTACTGCCCCGTGACGGCGACCTTGTTCGACTGCACTTCCGGGTCGCCCAGCCAGTACACCTTCTTGCCATACGTAGTGCCCACCGACGCCGCCGTCTGGTCGCGACCCGCGCGGTTGGTGCCGTCGTTGTTCTGCGTGTCGATGGAGACATGGATGGAGCCCTTGTCGCCGATCCTGAAACCGGTATCCGCGGAAAGCTGCCGCTGGATCCCGTCCCCTGCGTCATAGCCACCGAACTTGGCCGTGACCTCGCCGCCCTCGCCTCCCTTCTTCAGGATGATGTTGATCACGCCGCCGATGGCATCCGAGCCGTAACGCGCCGACTGTCCGTCGCGCAGGACTTCGATCCGCTCGATCGCGGACATCGGAATGGCATTCAGATCCACAGGGTTCGATCCCCGACCGATCGCGCCACCCAGGTTGAGGAACGCCCCCGCATGCTGGCGTTTGCCATCGATCAGCACGAGCACCTGGTCGGGACTGAGGCCCCGCAGCGTCACCGGCCTGGCGACTTCCGCGCCGCTGATCGTGGTGGGCTGCGGGAAGCTGAGCGAAGGCACGAGCCGCGCCAGCGCCGCCGTCAATTGCGTCGCACCCGTCTGCTGCAGCTGCTGTGGCGTGATCAGGTCGATGGGCTGCAAGGAACTCGATACCGTCCGCTCGGTGCTGCGCGTACCCGTGACGATCACGGTATCGAGCCCCGTCGGTGCGGCGTCCTTTGTCGGCGCGGCACCCTTCGTGGGTGCCGTCTCCGTCGTGGCGTCCTGCGCATGTGCAACGCCCCCGAAACCAAGGACCACCGACAACGCGACGAACAACGGCCGACGCCGCGAAATAAAAGAAAGCATGATGCCCATATCCCCTGTGACGAATTCTATGGTGGCGCCCCGGGCGCCTGCTGGAAGGAACGACGGCACCGACCAGCGACGCGCAACACGTCACCGGCCTCGTGCGGCCGCCGATAATGCAAGTGGATGAATGTCTTTGACCGATGCTGGCGACGTTTTCGCCAGCACCACGCAAACTAGAGGCTCGGACCAGTCAGCAGCGACAACACGTGCACACCGCCGTACATCGCGATACTGCTGCGACGATCGGGAGTGGCATTCGTGTACGGTCGTTGAAGGTATTCACTGGGAGCGGGTGCGGCCTTGAGCTGGCTGAGCCATGATGGCTGAGTCGTATTTGTTGCACTGCATGGTACGGTTGTCAACCTTTACGTATGGCCGTCTATTCAAGTGAATGCGGCGATGCGCCGCAGGACATGCCATCATTTCCCTCCCCACGACCCCACAGGCCCCCATGAGCTACGACGACGATTACCCGGAAGAACGCGATCACGACGATGAAGAAGGCGAGGACACCGTCGAATCCACGGTATGGCACCTGCTCCTGCTGATTAACCCGGGTGACGAGGAAGCGGCGCTCAAGCAGTTCACGGAATATCGCACCGAGGCAGAGGACCAGGGTGACGAGGATCCGATGCGGCTCGTCGCCCAGGTCACGGACTGGCGCTCGGCGTTCGAGGTCGATGAAGACGACACACGCACGCTGGTCGATGCCATCAACGAACTGGTCTCCCGGTGGAGCGAGGTGACCATCGACTGGGGTGATGATCCGGATGACGACGAGTTCCACGAAGACATCGACGGCGCCGAGATCTTCGCCCGCGCGTTCGACGAGTTGAACCAGTACGGCTACACCCTGTGGTCGCGTGAGACGGACGACGAAACGGTGTCGGGCTGGATCACGGCCTCGGGCGACGACGAACAGATGCGCCAGGTGGCCACGGCATTGAGCATCAATATTCGGCTGGGTAGCCAGCTGAGCTGAGCGACTCCTTCAGGAGGTCGATGAACAGGCGCACCTTGAGGGGCGCCTGCCTGCCCGGGTACACGGCATGCACGCCGCCTTCCGGCAGCGTATACCCGGGCAATAAGGCAACCAGTCGGCCACTGGCGATATCCCGGTCCACCACGTAATCCGGCAGCACCGTCATGCCCAGCCCCGCCCCTGCGAACTGGTGTGCCGTCCCCGCACTGTTCGCGCTGGCGACGGGGCGCGTCTGGACCGCATGCCCGGCACCCGCGTCATCGGTGAACACCCACCGCGTGGGAGAAGCAAGCACCGTCACGGCGATCCAGGCATGCATCGCCAGTTCGGCAGGCGCGTGCGGCGTACCGTGTGCGGAGAGATAGTCCGGCGCGGCAACGAGGCATTGCCGGAAACTTGCCAGTTTCGCGGCCCTCAGGCCCGAATCAGGGAGCCGGCCAAGCCGGATCGCCAGGTCGAAGCGGTCGGCGATGAGATCGACGAACGTATCGCCCAGCACGAGCTCGACCGTTACCTGCGGGTAGCGTTTGACGAACTGCGCCAGCGCGGGCGCGACCACCGCCGAGCCGTGGTCATTCGCCGCTGCCACGCGCAAGGTGCCCATGGGCGTATCGCGATATTCACCCAGGCGCGCCACCGCCGTCTCGGCATCGGCAAGTATCCGTGCGCAGTCTTCATGGAAGCGCATGCCGCTGTCCGTCAGCGCCATGCGTCGCGTACTGCGCACGAGGAGGGTCACCCCCAGCTCTTCTTCCAGCTTCGCCAGATGCTGGCTGACCATGGCCTTGGTCGTGCCGAGCTGTCCGGCCGCCGCCGTGAACGACCCCGCCCGCACCAGGGCGACGAAGACGGCGAGCCGATTCAGATTCACTTCGGTAGCCACGGGCCTGCCTTGTCATCGTAAAGCCAGACTTTACGACGAATTACCTAATTGGGCGTATTTCCGCAACGATCGCGCAGGCATGCTGGCGACATCTCATTCCCACAACGGATCCCTTCGACATGAAAATCGTTCTTTTCGGCGCCACCGGCACCATTGGCCAGGTCATTCTCACCGAGGCGCTCTCCCGGGGCCACGCGGTTACCGCCGTGGCACGGGATCCCTCGAAGGTCGCGACGACCCACCCGGCATTGACCGTGGTCGCGGGCGACGTGGCGGACACAGCGTCATTCGAGGGCGTGCTCGCCGGAAACGAGGCGGCCATCGCGAGCCTCAACGACCATGCCGATCCTGCCAATGTGCCCCGCCAGGCATCGGTTCTCCTAAAGAGCCTGTCGAAGGCAGGGGTCGGTCGATTTGCATGGGTGGGCGGCGCGGGCAGCCTGGAGACCGCGCCCGGCGTCCGCGTCATCGACGACCCGGGTTTCCCGGATGCGTGGAAGCCCTCGGCAAACGCGCAGGTCGACGCGCTCGAGGTGTTCCGCAAGAGCGACGCGGCGATCGACTGGACTTACATCAGCCCCGCGGGCGAGATCGCCCCGGGCGCGCGCACCGGCCATTTCCGCCTTGGCGGCGACCAGCTGCTGGTAGGCGCCGATGGGCACAGCCGCATCTCGATCGCGGATTTCGCGATCGGTGTGGTCGATCGTATCGAGACCGGCGACGCGGCGAAAAGGCGCGTGACCCTGGCGTATTGAGCCTGGCGTATTGAGCCTGCCGGCGTATTGATCCTGCCGGCACATTGAGCAGGCCGGCACATTGATCCGGGTGGCGCCTCGATCCGGGTGGCGCCTTCACCCGGGTGGCACCTTAATCGGGCGGCACATTGATCCGGGCGGCACATTGGCGTTGTAGGAGCGCGCCGTGCGCGCGACATCTTTTCGCAACGAAATTCCGGACGTATCGGGAAAAGATGTCGCGCGCATGGCGCGCTCCTGCGTGTGCGGTGGGGTCAGTTATCCCCGAACAGATCCCGCGAGTACACCTTCGCCTCGACGTCGGCCAGCGCATCCGACATGCGGTTGCTGATGATCACGTCGGCCTCGGCCTTGAAGGCCTGCAGATCGTTCACCACGCGGGACTTGAAGAACTCGGCCTCCTTCAGCACCGGCTCGTACACGATGACTTCCACGCCCTTGGCCTTGATGCGCTTCATGATCCCCTGGATGCTGGACGAGCGGAAATTATCCGACTCGCTCTTCATGATCAGGCGATAGATGCCCACCACCTTCGGCCTCCGGCGGAGGACATCATCGGCAATGAAATCCTTCCGGGTGGTATTGGAATCGACGATGGCGCGGATCAGGGTCTGCGGCACGTCCTGGTAGTTCGCCAGCAGCTGCTTGGTATCTTTCGGCAGGCAGTAGCCGCCGTAACCGAACGACGGGTTGTTGTAGCCGCTGCCGATGCGCGGATCCAGGCAGATGCCCTCGATGATCTGCCGGCTGTCGAGGCCATGGGTCAGGGCATAGGAATCCAGCTCGTTGAAGTACGACACGCGCATGGCGAGGTAGGTGTTGGCGAACAGCTTGATGGCCTCCGCCTCGGTCGATTCGGTGAACAGCACCGGCACGTCTTTCTTCGCCGCGCCCTCCTGGAGCATGGCCGCGAAGGTCCGTGCCTCCGGCGAGGTGTCGCCGACGATGATGCGCGAAGGGTAGAGGTTGTCGTGGAGGGCCTTGCCTTCACGCAGGAATTCGGGCGAGAAAATGATGTTCTCGGTGCCGAACTGCTCCCGAAGCCGGCGCGTGTAGCCCACCGGGATGGTCGATTTGACGATCATGGTCGCATCGGGATTGACCTGCATGACCTGCCGGATCACCGATTCGATCGAACTGGTATTGAAATAGTTCGTGGTCGGGTCGTAATCGGTCGGCGTGGCGACGATCACGAACGCCGCCCCCTCGTACGCATCCTGAGGGTCGAGCGTGGCGCGGAAATTCAGTTTTCCCTCGCGCAACGCCTTCTCGATATCGGCGTCGACGATGGGCGACTCACCACGGTTGATCTTTTCCACCTTCCCGGCCACCACATCCAGCGCCACCACCTCGTGGTGCGCAGCCAGAAGGACGCCATTGGAAAGCCCGACGTAACCGGTCCCCGCAATCGCTACTTTCATCAGGTGTCCTCAGGCAAACCCTGATTGTGTGTGCGGCAGGTGCTCCGGTGCAAATCCCGCATGGGCCGCGGGCCGCCGCTATACTCTCCCGCATGAATTATCGTCACGCGTACCATGCCGGCAACTTCGCCGATGTCCTCAAGCACATGGTGCTCGTGGCTCTCCTCGACTCCCTGAAACAGAAGGCATCGCCTTTCTGCTTCATCGACACGCACGCCGGCGCCGGCCGCTACGACCTGCGGGGCGGCGAGGCACGGCGAACCGGCGAAGCCGAGGAAGGCTTCAACGTGCTCAAGACAGCCACCGGCCTTCCGCCGCTGCTGTGGAAATACCTGGAGGTCGTGCGCGCCTGCAACGTCGGCGACGACAGCCTGCGCTTTTACCCCGGCTCGCCGTGGATCGCCGCGCACCTCATGCGCGAAAACGACACCGCGCAGCTCGTCGATATCCGCAGCGACGAATCGGGCGCGCTGCGCCAGCTTTTCCATCGCGACAGCCGCCTCCACGTGCATGAGCGCAACGGCTACGAGGCCCTGAAGGCCTTCGTCCCGCCGAAGGAGAAGCGCGGCCTGGTGCTTATCGATCCGCCGTTCGAAGCCCAGGAAGCCGAGTTCCGCCTGATCGAGAAGACGCTCAAGGGTGCGCTCGAGAAGTGGCCGACCGGCATGTACGCCGTGTGGTACCCGATCAAGGTACGCAGCAATGTCCAGCCGTTCCATCGCTGGCTCGCGAAGTGCGGCGCCAAGCGCGTGCTGGTCGCCGAGCTGCTGCTCCACCCCGACGAGTCGCCGCTGCGCCTCAACGGCACGGGCATGGCGATCATCAATGCCCCGTACAAGCTCGACGCCGACCTGCGCGAAGCGCTGCGCCTGTTGCCGAAGCTGCTGGGCAAGGCGGGCGAGTCCGAATACCGGCTCAGCTGGCTGCTCGAGGAAGGGAAGGAAGAAGATCCCGCGACGCAGGCATTCCGTACGCGGCGCGAGCCGGCGATGCCGCCGGCGGCCCCGACCGTTGCCGCTGCGCGTGGCAGTCGTCCCTCGGCCGGCCGGCCAGCCGCTCCTGGATCCGCCAGGCCGGGGGCCACGGGTTCCGCCAGCCCGGGTTCGGGTAGTTCCGCCAGGCCGGGCGCCGCCGGCGCGAGTCGACCCGGCAGCGCAGGCCCGTCACGTCCCGGTGCTGCCAGTGCGGGCCGCCCTCCGCGTGCCAGCGGCGTCGCGACAGGCAGAGGGCCGGACGCAGGTGGCCCGAACGGCCCCGGCACCGGTCCGGGTGCCCGCCCCGGCCCGGCGAAACCGCGTCCGCCTCGCCCGGGCGCGGCATCCGGCAAAGGCAGGCCACTAGCGCCGCGTTCACCACGGTCGAAGTAGATTCACTCCTACTGCCAGGAGTCGACCATGCGCCCGTCCCTCGTACGTTCCGCCGTTCCTGCCGTCCTGTTCGCCCTCGCGCTCTCCGCCTGCGCGCCGGCGCCGATCTATAAGAAGACGCCAGCGACGGCTGCCGTGCCGCCGGAACAGGTGGCACGCGAGCCGGAGCGTTACGGCAGCTCGGATGTGATCTGGGGCGGCCGCATCGTGCAGGTCCGCAATTTCGCGGATCACAGTGAAGTGGAAGTCCTGGCCTACCCGCTGGACGGCTCGCAGCGCCCCAAGGCGAGCGACAACGGCAACGGGCGGTTCATTGCCGCCATGCCCGGCTACGTGGAAAGCCTTGACTTTCCCGCAGGTGGCCTGGTCACGGTCAGTGGACGCCTCAACGGCACGCGAACGGGCAACGTGGGGCAGGCGTCGTATACCTTCCCGCTGGTCTCGGTGAATCAGTCGCATGTATGGACCGCGAAGGAAATGTCCGGTGGCCATCCGAACATCAGCTTCGGCCTTGGTGTCGGCGTCATCCGCTAAGATCTTACGAATTACTTTTACCCAGGGGTTTTCATGTCGGGACCATCCGATTCCAAGCGCGCGATCTTTCTCGCGCTCGGAGCCAATTTCGCTATTTTCGTCGCCAAGCTCGTCGCCGCGATCTTCACCGGTTCCGGCGCGATGCTGGCGGAGGCCGTCCACTCGCTCGCCGACTGCGGCAACCAGGGCCTCCTGCTTCTGGGCATGAAACAGGCGAAAAACCCGCCGTCCGCGGAATATCCGCTGGGTTGGGGCCGTGCCCTTTATTTCTGGTCGTTCCTCGTCGCCATCCTGCTTTTCAGCGTCGGCGGCATGTTCTCGGTCTATGAAGGCGTCCACAAGCTGACGCACCCCGAGCCGCTCAGCTGGCCATGGCTCGCCGTAGGCGTGCTGGTGTTCTCCATCGTCACGGAAGGCATCTCGATGCACGGCTGCATGACGGAAGTGAACAAGGCGCGTGGCGACCAGCCGCTCTGGCAGTGGTTCCGCGAGACCCGCGCCAGCGAGCTGCTGGTGGTGTTCGGCGAAGACCTGGCCGCGCTGATCGGCCTGTGCCTCGCCCTGCTGGCGATCGTCCTCACGATGCTGACCGGCAACCTGATCTTCGACGCCGTCGGCACCATCTGCATCGGCGTCCTGCTGATCGTGGTGGCCGTGGCCGTGGCCCGCGAGGTGAAGGCGCTGCTGATCGGCCAGGGCGTCGAGCCGAAGCGGAGGGCGCAGATGATGGCCTTCCTGCAGGCCCGCCCGGAGATTGACACGGTCTACAACCTGCTTACCCTGCAGATGGGCACCGACGTCATGGTCGCCACCAAGGCAAAAATGGCACCGACGCCCACGCCGCGTGCCATGGTCGAGGCCATCAACATCGTCGAGGCCGACTTCAAGGCCGAGTTCCGGGACGTGCGCTGGAGCTTCTTCGAGCCCGACTACGCCGACTGATCGGCACCTTCACCCCCGGGTAGTACACTCGGGGGCTGTCTGGAATGTGCCGACCCGAGTCCATGCCTGTAGCGATCCCGCGCCCCCCGCTCCCCCCGAATGCCAAGACCCGCCGCTACTGGGGCGTGCCCCACGGCTCGTCCTGGGCCCTGGAAGTCGCCGAGGCGGCACGCGCGCATGACGGCCTGCTGGTCGTGGTGGCCCGCGACACCCGCAGCGCCGACAACCTCGAAAGCGAGCTGTCGGTGTTCGCCGGTGAACTGCCCGTGCTGCACTTCCCCGACTGGGAAACCCTGCCCTACGACGTCTTCAGCCCGCATCCGGAAGTCGTCTCGCAGCGCATCGCCACGCTCTATCGCCTGCCCAGCGTCAAGCGCGGCGTGCTGGTAGTTCCCGTCGCCACCCTCATGCAACGCATCGCCCCGCGCACCCACATCACCGGGTCAGGCCTGGTGCTGCGCAAGGGACAGAAGCTCGACCTCGGCAGCGAGCAGCGCCGGCTCGAAGCCGCTGGCTACCGTAACGTCCCCCAGGTCAGCGAACCGGGTGACTTCGCGGTGCGCGGTGCGCTCATCGACATCTTCGCCATGGGTGCCAGCGAACCCTACCGCGTGGAACTGTTCGACGACGAGGTGGAATCGATCCGTACGTTCGATACGGAAACCCAGCGCTCGCAGCAGCAGGTAGATTCCGTCGACCTGCTTCCCGCACGCGAATTCCCGGTCACGGACGACGCCGCAAAGAACTTCCGCGCCAACCTGCGCGAGCGCTTCCCCATCGATCCGCGCCGTTGCCCGCTTTACCAGGACATGAAGGAAGGCGTGACGCCGGGTGGCATCGAGTACTACCTGCCCCTGTTCTTCAAGGCCACGGAAACCCTTTTCGACTACATCGCGGGCGACGCCCTGTTCGTGCTGGGCGATGGCACGCTCGAGGCGGCGGAGCAGTTCTGGACGCAGACGAGCGAGCGCTACGACCAGCGCGCACATGACATCGAGCGCCCCGTGCTGCCGCCTGCCGAGATCTACCTGCCGCCGGAACAGCTGCGCGAGCGCCTGAACAGGCAGGTACGCATCGACGTGGTGCCGGTCGGCCACGAACACGCCGCCGACCTGGGCACGCAGCCAGCGCCCGACGTCCAGCTGAACCGCAAGGGCGAAGAGCCCGGCACGGCGCTGCGCCACTTCATCGCCCACTACAAGGGCCGCGTGTTGATCGCCGCGGATTCGGCCGGCCGCCGCGAGGCGCTGATCGAGCAGCTTGCCGGCGCGGGCCTGAAGCCCGTGAACCTCGACGGCTGGAAGGATTTCCTCGACCGCGACGATGCACTGTCCATCACCGTGGCGTCGCTGGAACAGGGCTTCGCGCTGAAGAAGCCATCGTTCACGGTGCTCACCGAGCGCGAACTGTTCGGTGAGCGTGTCCGCACCGACCGCAAGAAGCGCGCAGGAGTCGCACGCGATCCCGAAAGCATCATTAAGGATCTCACCGAACTGTCCGTCGGCTCGCCCATCGTGCACATCGACCACGGCGTCGGCCGCTACCAGGGCCTGGTCTCGCTGGACGTAGGCGAGATGCCCGGCGAGTTCCTGACCATCGAGTACGCGAAGGGCGACAAGCTCTACGTGCCGGTGGCACAGCTGGGTCTCGTCAGCCGTTACACCGGCACCGCCCCCGAGCTCGCGCCCCTGCACTCCCTGGGCGGCGACGCCTGGGAACGTGCGCGCAGGAAAGCCGCGGAGAAGGTGCGCGATGTCGCGGCCGAGCTGCTGGCGATCTATGCGCAACGCGAAGCCCGCCAGGGCGAGGCCTTGTCGATCGACCGGCAGATGCTCGAGGAATTCGCGGCCACCTTCCCCTTCGAAGAGACCGCCGACCAGCAGCGCGCGATCGACCAGGTGATCGTCGACCTCGCCGCCCCGCGCGCCATGGACCGCGTGGTCTGCGGCGACGTGGGCTTCGGCAAGACGGAAGTCGCCCTGCGTGCCGCCTTCGCCGCCGCCACGGCGGGCAAACAGGTCGCCGTGCTGGTACCGACAACCCTGCTCGCGCAGCAGCATTACCGCAACTTCGCCGATCGCTTCGCGGACTGGCCGGTGCGCGTCGACGTGCTGTCGCGCTTCAGGTCGAAGAAGGAAACCGACGCCGCGCTGGTGCGCCTCGCCGACGGCCAGGTCGATGTCATGGTCGGCACCCACAAGCTGCTGCAGTCCGACATCCGCTTCAAGAACCTTGGCCTGGTCATCGTCGACGAAGAGCAGCGTTTCGGCGTGCGCCAGAAGGAGCAATTGAAGAAGCTGCGTGCGGAGGTCGATCTGCTGACCCTCACTGCCACGCCCATCCCCCGCACGCTGAACATGGCCATGAGCGGCCTGCGCGACCTTTCGATCATTGCCACGCCGCCAGCGCATCGCACGGCGGTGCGCACGCTCATTTCCGCCTACCAGCCGGCCCTGATCCGCGAGGCGATCCAGCGCGAGCTGGCGCGCGGCGGCCAGGTGTATTTCCTGCACAACGAAGTGGAATCGATCGAGCGTACGGCACGCGAACTGGGCGAACTGATCCCGGAAGCGCGCATCCGCGTGGCCCACGGACAGATGCCGGAGCGCGAACTCGAGCAGGTGATGGCGGATTTCCACCGCCAGCGCTTCAACGTACTGGTGTGCACGACCATCATCGAGTCCGGCATCGACATTCCCACCGCCAACACCATCATCGTGAACCGTGCGGACCGCTTCGGCCTGGCCCAGCTACACCAGCTGCGTGGCCGCGTGGGACGTTCGCATCACCGTGCGTACGCCTACCTCATCGTGCCGGATCGCAAGGCGATGACCGCCGATGCGGAGAAGCGTCTCGAAGCGCTCGCATCGCTCGAGGAGCTGGGCGCCGGCTTTACGCTGGCCACGCACGACCTGGAAATCCGCGGTGCGGGCGAAATGCTGGGCGATGAGCAATCCGGCCAGATCCAGGAGATCGGGTTCGGGCTCTACACGGAGCTGCTCGATCGCGCGGTACGGGCGCTGAAATCCGGCAAGGTGCCCGACTTCGACCTTACCTCCGAACATGAGACGGAGGTGGAGCTCCATTTGCCGGCGCTCATTCCCGAAGATTACCTGCCCGACGTGCACACGCGCCTGACGCTGTACAAGCGCATCGCCAGCGCGCGCGACGAAGGCGGCCTGCGCGAACTGCAGGTGGAGATGATCGACCGGTTCGGCCTGTTGCCGGACCAGAGCAAGTGCCTGTTCGCCGTGGCCCAGCTCAAGCTGATGGCGACGCCGCTGGGCATTCGCAAGGTGGATTTCGGCGCGAATGGCGGCCGGGTGACCTTCCGCGACAAGCCAGACATCGATCCGATGGCGTTGATCAGGCTGATCCAGCAACAGCCGCGCGTGTTCAAGATGGACGGTCAGGACAAGCTACGCGTGATCATGGAACTCCCGGGCGCCGCGGAACGCATCCGCACCGCCCAGGAACTCCTCGTCTCGCTGGGCGCCCGCCGCCCTTCCTGAAGGGTCACTCTCAACGGTGCAGCGGATGCGCCTCGGGCTGCTGGGCCTGTGCAACGGTCGGGGCCGGCATCACCGGAACATCTGGCTGCGCCTGCTGCGCATCCTGCGACCGGAACGCCGCACTGCTCTGGTCCAACGGGGTCGTGACCGCCTGACGCACATCCACCTCGGCCACCTGCTTGAAGGGGGAGTCGATGTCCCCTTGGACGGCATAGGCACGCGAGCGGTCGTCGCTCATCACCACGTGATCGACGCGGGTCAAACCATTCGCGTGAGCGGCCGCTGCGACGGAACCGGCGAAGTTGAGGGTCATGTCATCCGACGTGCGGCCGTGCTGCGCATCGATCGCACGAATCTCGGCGAGCGCTTGTCCGTAAAGGGAATGCCCCGGGCTGCGCGCATCGTCCAGGCCCGGGCGCCCGGGAGTCGCCGACTCGGACGCGACCTGTGCCACCGCCGCAGCTTCCGCCACGGGCGCAGCCGGCGTGACGGGCGCGGCGTCCGCCACCTGCGTCACTCCCGCGGCCTTGGTCAGCGCCTCGAGGGTCTTCGGGCCGACGACGCCGTCGACCTTCATGTGATGGTCGCGCTGGAACGACTCCACGGCATGCTTCGTGCCGGGCCCGAAATCGCCGTCTGGCACCAGCGCGCGCTGATGCGCGTCGGTGTAGCCCAGCTTCGCAAGCTGGCCCTGCATCGTCGTCACGTTGTCGCCATGCGCACCCTGGCGCAAGCTGCTGCCGTGGTGCGAAGGAGCATGGCCGCCTTGCCCGATGGTCTTCAACGCCTGGTTGATGTCCGGGTCGGCCGCCGACTGGCGCGGATTGAAGTCGGGATTGCCGACCTTGCCCTGCGCACGGTCGAGCGCCGCTGCCTTCGTCTCGTCCTGGAGCGCCGCCTGGTAATCATGGGCGATGGCAGCCGCCTTCGGGCCATCGTAATACGAGTACGTCTGCTTGATCTGGTTGGCCTTGGCGAGGACGTCGTCGTAATTGCCCCCGTCCTTCAGGACCTTCTCGAACTTCGCCATCTGCGACGGGATCTGGTTTTCCGTCTTCGCCAGGATCGCGATGGTTTCCAGGCGATGCTCTTCCGGGATGTTCTTCCCGTACTTGTCGAGCATGTCCATCGACGACTGCGTTGCGTTGCGGATCTGCGGGTAATCGATGTTCTTGTGGATCCACTTCTGGCCGTCTTCGGAGCCCGCCCACGCGTTGATGCTGTCGCGCGTAGCGCGGTCGATGAAGTCCAGCGTATCGCGGCCGTTCTTCCCGTTGCCGTGACTGAGCAGGTCACTGCGCAGCTGCGCGTTGTCCGCCGTGAAGTTCAGGCCGTGGTCTTTCGCGTACTGCGACGCCTGGCCAATGATGCCGTCGACATAGGTCGTCTCGCCCGGCTTCAACGGCGACCCGTCGGTGGCACCGAGTGCCCAGGTGCCACGCTTGCCGAGATCCACCTGGATCGTACCCAGCGTGTAGCCGCTGTCGGCGATGATGCTGTCGGCCTTGCCCCAGTGCGGGTCCGAGGTGCCGACCGTGACCCCGGTAATGGAAAGGTGATAGGACGACGGACCACCCTCCGTACCGCGGCCCACGACGAAATAGGTAGCGCCGGCTACCGCGTCCACATCATGCGTATCGAGCTTTGCCATATCGGTTGCTCCCTGCAGGGCGATCAGAGGTTGTCGGCGATCGTCACGTAGTGCTCGAGCGCATTCGCGCGCTCGGCCAGGCGGAACACTTCACTCTGGGCGACCTGCAGATCCGCGACGGTATCGTCGGGATAGAGCGATGTTTCGAACACGCTGGTGTCTTTCTGCAGCTGCAGCCACGTGCGCTCGGCGGCGACGAGGTTGTCTTTCGGCTTGCCGCTCAGCTTGGCTGTGAGGGCCTTGTAAGCCGTATTGAGGCGGGCGTCCTGCTTCGCCTTCTCGCCATTCAGGCAGGTGCCCAGGGCACCGGTATCGGAGCCGGCCTTGTCGACGCAGGTGTAGAAGCCGGCCGTGATGCCGGCGGGCGCCTGCCGCTTGATGACCTGGCTGGTGCTCTCGGCGGCGTTCGCCGTGAAGGCAGCCGCGAGCAGGGCGAGGGACAACGTGAGGGTCTTGACCATGGATGTGAAGCTCCTTGATGACTTTCCGTCGGGCAAAGTCTAGCCTTCGCAGGGTCTTGCGAACCGGGCCTTCATCGCAAAAAGGCTCAGGCGACCGGCGTCGAACGCACGAGGTACTGCACGCTGAAGCGCTGGTCCCGGTCCATCCAGACCTTCTCCACCGACAGCCCCGCCTTGTTCGCCATCTGCGCGAAGTCGTCCAGCGAGTACTTGCAGCTGTATTCCACGTGCATCGCTTCGTCCTCGCGGAAGGAGAACGTATCGCTGCCCACGTGCACATCCTGCCGCTTCGTGCTGACCAGCGCCGTTTCGATGCGACCCGCCAGCGCGTTGTAGCGCGCACGGTGTTCGAAGGCGTCGGTGTCGAAATCCGTGCCGATCTCGCCGTTCAGGCGTACCAGCATGTTGAGCGTGAAGTCGCGCGTGACGCCAGCGGCGTCGTTGTAGGCCGCCTCGATCTCCGCCGCGTCTTTCTTCAGGTCGACGCCGACGAGCACGCCACCGCCGTCGCTCATTTCCGTACGCATCTGGCGGAGGATCTTGATCGCGTCCTTCGTCTCGAAGTTGCCGATGGTCGAACCGGGGAAGTAGATGACCGTACGGCGCGGCGACCGCGCAGCTACCGGCAGCCGCAGCGGCTGGGTAAAGTCGGCGCAGACCGGCTGCATCGGCACATCGGGAAACCGACGGGACAGCTCGCTCACGCTCTCCATCAGCGCGGAGAGGGATATCTCGACCGGAACGTAAGCGACCGGCGTCTCGAGGTGCTCGAGCAGCATGCGCGTCTTGATACCGCTACCGCTGCCGTACTCCACGAGGCGTACGTCCGGTCCGATCGTGTCGGCGATATCGCCCGCGCTGTCGCGCATGATCGCGATCTCGGCGCGCGTCAGGTAATACTCCGGCTGCTCGCAGATCGCTTCGAAGAGGGCCGACCCCCGCTCGTCGTAGAACAGCCGCGAGGGCAGCTTCTTCGGCTTCGAAGCCAGGCCGCGGCGCACGGTGTCGAGGGTGTCCTCGATATCCGGATGGCGGTCGTCAACACGGATATCGTTCGGTAGAGCGCTCATCGATCGTTTCCCAGGCGTATCCCCGAAAACTGCCAGCGGGCATGGGGAGGAAAAAAGTTTCGGTAGGTGGCACGCACATGGTCGGCGGGTGTCGCGCACGAGCCTCCGCGCAGGATCCACTGGCCGTTCATGAACTTCCCGTTGTATTCACCCAGCGCTCCCGCCAGAGGACGGAAGCCCGGATAACTGACGTATGGGCTCATGGTCCATTCCCAAACGTCGCCGAACATCTGGCCGAGCGGGGTTTCGAACGACGAAGCACGTGGCTGGAACGCCCCGGAGTCCTGGAGGTTTCCGCGGATGGGAAGGTCAGCCGCCATCGTCTCCCACTCGACTTCCGTCGGAAGCCGGGCGCCGGCCCAGCGGGCGAAGGCGTCCGCCTCGAAATAGCCGACGTGGCAGATCGGCGCGTGGGGATCGATGGCGCGACGGCCCTGGAGGGTAAATTCGGTCTCGAGTGCCTCGTCCCAGTACAGCGGGCGCTGCCAACCCTCGGCCTGGACGGTCGCCCAGCCATCGGCAAGCCAAAGCATCGGATCGCGATAGCCGCCATCCTGGATGAAAGCCAGGTATTCCGCGTTCGTCACCGGACGGTTTGCGAGCGAGCCTGCCTGTCGGTATGTACGGTGGGCAGGGCCTTCGTTGTCGAAGTGGAAACCTTTGCCGCGATAGCCCACTTCCACGACGCCTTCGTCGAAAGGAATGTAAGTCAGTGCCGGGGCGGCCACCGAGAGGCTGCGCGGCGCGTCGGGCGCATACGCAGGCTGGAGCGGATTCATGGCGAAGACGTGCTTGATGTCGGTCAGCAGGAGCTCCTGGTGCTGCTGCTCGTGCTGCAGGCCGAGCTCGACGAGGTCGCCGAGCGCGTCGTCGTCGCCACGGGCGATCAGCCCGGCGACGAGTTCATCGATCCGACATCGGTAGTCCCGCACTTCGTCCAGCCCCGGCCGCGTGATGAGGCCACGGCTGGCCCGGGCATGCATCGGCCCGACGGACTGGTAATACGAGTTGAAGAGGAAATGCCATTCGGGGTGCGCCGACACGTAAGCCGTGTCCCGCCCGATGATGAACTGCTCGAAGAACCACGTGGTGTGCGCCAGATGCCACTTGGTCGGACTGGTGTCCGGCATGGACTGCACGACCGTGTCTTCGGGGCTCAGATGCGCCGCCAGTTCCGCGGTCCGCTGGCGAATCCGAAGAAAACGTTGAGCCAGATCCATGCTGGCTGGCGGGTTCGGTTCGATGCCAAGCGGGCGGGCTGTCATGCGGGAGTTCCTGAACCAGTGACGCGAGCGTCAGATATGCGCGAAATGATGTCGGAGGAAACGTTCAACGGGCGTGAGCAGTCGGCGTCAGGCATTTAACGCACGGTGCACTTGTCCCCGGTCTAAGCTGCCTGCAAAGCCACTCCGGCTTAACATCACTCACCCGCGGAGCACACCATGAAGCATTCCAGGTCGATCGCTTTGTCCTTCCTTCTGGCGGCTGGTGCCGGCCAGGCCTTGGCCGCTCCCGGGCCAGCCCCGGCGGGTGACCATACGCCGTCGCCCCAGGCCAGGAAGGAACTCCCCTACGCCGATTGCCTCCGTACCGACCGGATCAACGAGTGGACGGTGGTCGACGACAGTACGCTGACGATACGCAATGGGCCCAATCATTTCGTAGTGAAAACGACTGTGGCCTGCCCCCGGATGTCGCTGGGCGGCGCGGTGCATTTCCGTGCTTCGGAAAGCGACAAGTCGGTGGGCGGCATGCGAATCTGCGGTGGGATCAACGAGCAGGTCGTCCGTCGAGACGATCCACCCTGCCAGATCCAGTCCATCCAGACGATCACGAAGGCGCAGTTCGATGCGCTCAAGAAGAAATCGAAAGAGCAAGGCGCGGCGGGCCCCAGCGGCGCGGTTCGATAGCCTGTCCGGCGCGCTTGTTGCCGCCCCCCGGATAGGAAGACGGCCTCGGGGCTGGGGAAGCCAATAAAAAATGCCCGGCTCAAGGCCGGGCATTTCGTTACCCAGTCGACTGATCGTATCGATCAGTAGCCATCGTCACGCACATAACGCGTTCTGCTGTAGCCGTCGTCGACATAGGTGGTGGTCGTCACACGACGGGTGACGACGGGCGCGTCTTCATACACCACCGTGCGAGCCGGCGCATAATACGCGGGGCCATTGTCATAGACCACCGTGCGCGGCTGCGAGGCGTTGGCAACGAGGCCCACCACGGCACCAGCCACCAGCGCGCCGGCGATCCAGCGGCCCGCGTGATCGTAGTGACCACCGCCGTGACCGTAATAGCCGCCACGGCCACCATAGTAACCGCCGCCGTGGTACCCGCCACGATATCCGCCGCCGTGATACCCATGGTCCGCGAACGCGGCAGGGGCGAACGCCATCAGACCCGCAGCGGCGAGGGCGAAAGCGGACTTGACGAACTTACCTTTCATGACAGTTACCTCCGGGTGTTGAGCGCAGATTCGCGCTCTGCCACTGAATCCGGACTGAAGTTTTTCGCAACGGGCTTTCACGTTTTCCACGGATTCACGTACGGCTTGCGAAGTATCCAGCAACCATGGATGTCATGGCGGCGGGCGAAGTCGAACGGGATGCTCGGTGCGCTCCAGTCTTCTATATCGAAGTGGGGTGCCAGCGCCTCCTTATCAAGCTGGAAGCGGCGAAAATTGTTCGAGAAAACAATGACGCCATCGGGCAGAAGCCGCTCCAGGCATAGCATCAGGAGTTTCACGTGGTCGCGCTGGACGTCGAAATCCTCGGCCCGCTTCGAGTTCGAAAACGTCGGCGGATCGACATAGATCAGGCCGTACTGCATCGACCGGTTTTCGAGGAAGGTAAGTGAATCTTCCCGCACCAGACGATGGCGCTCACCGCTGAAGCCATTGAGCGCCAGGTTCCTCGATGCCCAGTCGAGGTAGGTTCCGGAGAGGTCGACGGTGGTCGTGTCGCGCGCGCCGCCCGCAGCAGCGTAGACGCTCGCCGTGCCCGTGTAGGCGAACAGGTTCAGGAAGTGCTTGCCCGCCGATAGCTCGCGGATCTTCCCGCGCACGATGCGGTGGTCGAGGAACAGGCCCGTATCGAGGTAATCGGTCGGGTTCACAAGGAACTTCAGCCCGCCCTCGGCCACCTCGATGAACTCGGCCTTCTGGTCGAACTGGCCGTACTTGGAGCCGCCCTTGCCACGTTCGCGGGTCTTCACGGCGATGCGCTCGCGGGGAACGCCCAGCACTTCGCTGGCCACACGACCGATCTCGCGCATCCGCAGACGCGCGGTCTCCACCGGCACGTCCTGGGGCGCCTTGTATTCCTGGATGTGCAGCCAGTCCTCGTAGACGTCGATGGCAGCCGCGTACTCCGGCAGGTCCTGGTCGTAGGCGCGGAAGCAGGTGATGCCTTCGCGCGTGAGGCGCTTGCGCAGATGTCGCAGGTTCTTCTCCAGCCGGTTCTTCAGCATCTGCGCGCCCTCGGAGAGTGGCTTCTGCTCGCGGGGAGCGGCGTCGCGCGGGCGAAGCTCGAACGTGAGCAGCGGGGTCTCCAGGGCGCCGTTGTAGAGCGCGTAGCGCTTGTCAGGGCTCAGGCGCAGGGCGCGGCCGAGTTCTTCGTCACCTGCCAGCACGGCGGCGCGCCAGCCGGCAAAGCGATCTTTCAGGGCCTGGCCTACGTCACGGTACAGCGCCGGGAGTTCGGCGCGGTCGCCAAGGCGCTCACCGTAGGGCGGGTTGGTGATGACGAGACCGAGCGGTGTCTCCGGCGGCGGCTCCACATGCACGGCGTCGCGGCGATCGAGGTGGATGAACCCCGCGACGCCGGCGCTCTGCGCATTGCGCTTGGCGGTCTGCACCATGTTGCCGTCGGAGTCGCTGCCGAAGAAAACAGGGCGCAGGTTGCGCAGGCCTTCGTCGGCGCGCGCCCTGGCTTCGTCGTAAATGGAACGCCACAGCGCGTAATCGTGCTTCGCCCAGCCCAGGAAACCAAAATAGTCACGACGCAGGCCCGGGGCCACGTCGGCGGCCATGTGCGCGCCTTCGATCAGCAAGGTGCCGGAACCACACATGGGATCGACCAGCGCGCCGCCTTCGGCATAGATGCGCGGCCACTGCGCGCGCACCAGCATGGCGGCGGCGAGGTTCTCCTTCAGTGGCGCCTCGCCCTGCTGCTCACGCCAGTTCCGGCGATGCAGGGGCAGCCCGGAAAGGTCGATGGACAGCGTGGCGCGATCGCGACGTACGCGGACATTGACGCGCAGGTCGGGCTCTTCCGGATCGATGTCGGGCCGCGCGCCGCTGGCGGTGCGGAACTGGTCGACGATGGCGTCCTTCGTCTTCAGCGCGATGAACTGGCTGTGCGTGAGCTTGCTGATGGCGGTGTTGGCGTCTACCGCGAGCGTGCCGTGCGGGGCGAGATGCTCCGACCAGTGGATGTCCTGGACACCCGTGTACAGCTCGTCGGGGTCCGCCGCATTGAATTCAGCCAGCGGCAGCAGCACACGGCTGGCCATGCGCGACCAGAGGCAGGCACGGTAAGCGGTTTCCAGCGAACCGGTGAACGACACGCCGGCCAGCGCCTCGCGCACGTCGGACGCGCCGATGGCGATCAGCTCGTCCTTCAGGAGGTATTCGAGGCCTTTCGGGCAGGTAGCGAAGAAGGCGCTCATGCGAGGTTTTCCAGGAAGCGACGGAACTCGGCTTCGATTGCGGGCAAGGTGTTGCCCAGGCGGTGGTCGTCCTGGACCAGGAGCGTCGGCATGGCGTGCCCGCGGGCGAAAGCGAATGCCTCGTCAACGGGACAGACATCGTCGGCGTACCCGTGGACCAGGAACGAGGGAAGGTCGGCGGCCGCGCCGAATGCGCGCGGGTAGCCTGGAATCTGTGTGGGTAATGCCAGCAGGAACAGGCCGGCGGCCGGTGCGTCGAGAGAGGCGAGGCCCGACACGAACGCACCCATGCTGGAGCCGACGAGCACGGGCTTCGCCGGGGCCTGGCCGATGGCGGCAGCCAGCCGGGCCAGTCGGGGAGCCACCGAGCCGGCATGGCCCTTCGCGTCGTCTTCCCGGTAATCAGGGCGCACGGTGGACCAGCCAAGGGACTCGGCCACGGCCGCCAGGACGCTCACCTTGGTGGCATCGGGGCCCGAATCGGAGCCATGGGAAAGAATGATGTGGCCGCGCATGGCGGTCTCCGGACGCGGAATGACCGCCTATGTTATCAAAGCGCCATGATCGACATCCTTCATGCCCCCCTGCCCTACGAAACCCGCCTGCCGGAACGCCCGCCGGGTGCCATCGACCTCGTGGTCATCCACTGCACCGAACTGCCCGACCTCGCCATGGCGCGGGAATATGGCGAGCGGGTGCTCTACGATTCCGGGGCCGGCAACAGCGGCCATTATTACGTCGACCGCGATGGCTCGGTGCTCTGCTACGTCGATCCGCTGCGCGTGGCGCACCACACGCGGGGCTATAACCCACGCTCCATCGGCATCGAACTGGTGAATACGGGTCGCTACCCGGACTGGTTCCATGCCGCGAACCAGACCATGACCGAACCCTACCCTGCCGCGCAGATCGCCGCGCTGCATGCCCTGCTCGACGAGCTGACCGACCGGTTCCCCTCGCTGCAGTACATCGCGGGCCACGAAGACCTCGACACGGCGCGCGTGCCGGCAAGCGACGACCCGGATACCGACGTGCCGCGCAAGCGCGATCCCGGCCCGCAGTTTCCATGGGCACGTGCCTACGACCCCGGCCGCCTCGCACGGCTCAGAAGCTGAGCCCCGCTATACTCCGCAACTACCTGCGCCACTGCTTACAAGGGCTTTGCTTATGTCGGACAACCACGTCGGCGAACTCGTCGACCTGCTCGAACTCGAACGGCTGGAAGACAATCTCTTCCGTGGCCAGAGCCGTGACATCGGCACGAAGTTCGTCTTCGGCGGACAGGTGCTCGGGCAGGCGCTCTCGGCAGCACAGCGCACGGTCGATCCGACGCGCGAAGCCCACTCGCTGCACGCCTATTTCCTGCGCGCCGGGGACATCAACGCCCCGATCGTGTACAGCGTGGAGCGCACGCGCGACGGTGGTTCGTTTTCCGCGCGGCGCGTGGTGGCGATCCAGCACGGCCAACCCATCCTCAACGGTTCCATTTCGTTCCAGGAGCCGGAAGACGGCTACGAGCACCAGCTGTCGATGCCCGAGGTGCCGGCACCCGAAGACATCGAGCCGATGCATGCGATGAACGCCGAGCAGGTCGCGAAGCTGCCGGAAAAAACGCAGCGCTGGCTCGGCATCAATGGGCCCTTCGAGTTCCGCCACGTGTGGCCGCGCGACGAGTTGCGCCCGGCGAAGCGGCCGCCGTACCAGCACATCTGGTTCCGCCTCACGGCGCCCATCGACGACACCCTGTCGATCCACCAGGCACTGCTGGCCTATGCCTCGGATTTCCATCTGATCGGCACCGCCACCCTGCCTCACGGCATCTCGTACCTTACCCGCAACATGCAGATGGCGAGCCTCGATCACGCGCTGTGGTTCCATCGCCCGTTCCGCATCGACGAATGGCTGCTGTACTCGTTCGACAGCCCGACGTCACAGGGCGCCCGCGGCCTGGCACGCGGCATGATCTACACCCGCGACGGGCGACTGGTCGCGTCGACGGCGCAGGAAGGACTCATTCGCGTCCGGCCGGATTGACGGCTTCGCGCGGGCGCCAGGAGGGCAGAGTACTCCATCACCCTCACGGGCACCCGCGAAACCGGAGTCAAATCAAGGATTTTTGCGACATACAAAAAGCGCCACGCTTGCTATTTTTTCCTGCTCACCGGGTCGGAAAAAGTGGTGCCGGTGAGATTTAGTTCTCCCTGGCAACTCCACCTTACAAGGAAGCGTTTCATGTCAGTAACGACAAGCCGCCCATCGTCCGCCTTTGTCGGGGCGTCGTGGCTAGCCCTCATTGCAGGAATGGTTACCTACCTTGTCGGGCTATTGGCGCTCCGACATGCTCTTGAACGAGAAAGGATTTTATTTCACCGTCATCATGTACGGCCTTTTCGCCGCCGTGTCGGTACAGAAGGCCGTTCGCGATCGATTGGAAGACGTACCGGTGACAGCCATCTATTACGGCCTTGCGTGAGCGTCACTGCTCATTGCCATTTCGCTGTTAGTGGTCGGCTTGTTCAACGCAACACTGACACCGAGCGAAAAGGGCTTTGACGCCGTGGCATTCGCACTGAGTCTTTTTTCGTCGATCGCTGTCCAGAAAAATACACGCGACGCGCAAGGCTACTCAGCGTAACGACGCATCATCCCACTGGACCGCTGCCGACAGCTCTTCCTCCGTCAGTGCGAGCGCGCCGGAATCCGTTTCGGCCTTCACCGACACGACATGCCCGTCGTGTCGGGAAAGCTCACGATTCCCAGTCGCCGCCAACGAATGCGCCCGCTCGTCGTCCGACGACACCAGGATAAGCAGCGTCTTCGACCCGGCAATGAACTTCACGCCGCTGGTCGCGCCCGACTTTGCCAGTGCGGCCGAATCGAGCGGAACCGCCGTCACCTTGTTCGCCCAACGCGGTGGTGCAACGAACGTATAGCCCGCCGCTTCGTCGCGCCATGCGAAACGCTTCATGGGTTCAGCGGCAGGCGCCCGCTGTCCATGCGTGCCGGGCGGCAGCTGCGGGGAGGCGACGGCAGCGAAGGAGCAACCGAGTAAGAGGGCGACGGCGACAGCTTTCATGGTTGGCTCCAGGGTCAGGCCTGCAGCGTACGCTACAGCCGTCTGCACAGCGTCAACCGGTGCATCAGGCCCCGCGGTCGCCGCCGGCGACGTCCGCATCGGCGGGTGCATCCTCCCGCCCGCTGACCCGGCAAAACAGCGCAATGCCCACGACGATGGCCAAGGCACCGATGGCAGCCAGCGGGCCGGGCAAGGCTTCATGCAGGAAGACGACGCCAATCACGGTGGCGAACAGGAGTTCGGCAGCCTGCATGGCTTCCACGGCGGCCAACGCAGTGGCTTGCCTGCCGACCATCTCGGTGGCATGGAAAAACAGCACGGTGGCGATCACACCGGACGATAATGCCACCCCGCCCGCCAGCAGTATTTCCCGGGACGACGGCGGCCCGACCGTCACCCAGGTCGCCGTGGCGAGCAGCCACCATAACGGCCAGCTCGCCAGCGTCATCCCGAACACGCGTTGCAGGGCACCGAGACGCGTGCCGGTGCGCTCGAGATGAAGCAGGATCATCCGGTTACCCAGCGGGTAGGCGAACGCGGCGAGGACGACGGCACCGACCGCCAGCCAGGCAGACGCGTCGAGCCCGCCGCGCGCATTGCCGACCTGCAGCAGCATGACTCCCGCCACGATAAGCAGCCCGATGGACAACGCGGCGACATGCCATCGGGCCCGTGCATCACGGTAGATGAAAGGCGCCAGCAGGGGCCCGGCCAGAACCGTCACCTGGAAGCTGCCGGCGACCAGCCACGACGGTCCGCTGCTCGCAGCCCACGTCAGCGGCACGCCGAACAGCACGAAGCCCACGCTGCTCCAGCCGAGCCACTGCCGCGGATACGCCCGGAGTTCCTGCGGCAGCTTCCCCAGGCCGCCCTTCAAGGGCAGCGCGAGCGCCAGGAACGGAAGCGTGATCAGGTAGCGCAGCACCACCGCCCATTGCCAGTGTCCGCCACCGCTGACAACGGCACGATTGAGTACATAGGTAAGCGTGAAGAACAGCGCCGAAAGCAGCGCGATCGCCACGGCCTTTAGTGCATGGGAACGCATGGCGGGCCTTTGGAAAGAGGCCCCAGTGTGCCATCTACGCGTGTATGAGCGCGCCCGCGCGCGACATGTTTTCGCGGAAGATGGGGGTGTTCGGGAAAAGATGTCGCGCGCAGGGCGCGATCCTACACCGGCATGTGCGGCGAGGGTAGGTGTGTGGCGTCGGCATGCGTGCCGCGAGGGACTATGTACGGCGAGGGACTTCCATGGCCAGGCCGTCGGATATTCACACGTCTTCGTTGAGCTCCAGGAACAGTTCCTGCAGGTCACCGCTGATAAAATCGCCGTCCATCATCAGGGCCAGCTGGGCATCCACGCCGGGGACCGGGCAGCAGCCATCCACGATGCCCAGCACGTTGGCCGTGGTCTCGATCATGGTGTGGCAGATGATCTCGAGCAGTACGTCCTTGTTGCCTTCGTCCAGGCTGTTGAACAGCGTAAGCGCCCTGACCCAGTGCGGGTCAACGGCCTTCTCGACGGGGGTACTGCGGAACAGCTCGGAATAAACCGCGAGGTTGTCGCGGACCACGGCATTCTGCAGGGCAAGGACAAAGCAGTCGGGGGACATGGGTGGGCAACCTGTTCGAGGACGGGTCCGGGATGCACCCTATGTGTGGGACGCATGGGCCCGCCTCAATGGTGGCGCCCTGTCAGTGGTTCCCCTGCCCCGCCCGCCTTGGCCGCCGCGATGCCGGCACATAGCCCGGCCAGATGGCGTCGTAGAAGTAGCGTTCCAGTTCCGATGGCGGCGCAAAGACCCGACCCGGCGGAGGAATGAGCTCGCGCAGGCGCTTTTCATTGCATTCGGCCCAGCGCATCACCATGCGTTGCATGAGCGACACCCCGTGCAGTGTCTGCCCCTGTCCGTGGCGTGGCCCGTAACGCCAGCGGACGACCCAGCGGTCGCCTTTGGGGCTGACCCGCGCGAACGGGCGCGACGTCCCTTCCAGGACCGCGTACTTCCGTTCACCCATCTGAATCCAGTTCACCTTCGCCATGGGACGGAGGTTAGGCGGGGCCAGTCTCAGATATGTGGACGGGGTGACCAGATGACGCGAGGTTATTCGGCTAAGCGCCGGAATCCGCTGGCACCTTGCGTCGCGCGTCCATGAACCCGCAGTGCATCGGCCTGTGCGGGATCCAGCGCGAGCGCGCGAGATGCCGCGTCGACGGCGTCGTCGCCCGCCCCCCGATCCTGGTGGATCACCGCGGCGACGCCCCACGCGTCGGCCCGCCTTGCATGCTTCTGGCTCACGGCGGCGATGAGAAGACTGGCCGCCTCGAGCTCCCCCCGCTCGTGAAGAAGACGCGCCTGCAGCACACCGATGTCCGCGATCTCGACCGAATGCCGGACCACCGGCGCAAGCACCTCCGCCGCACGCCCATGCTGGCCATGACCGTGGAGTGCAGCGGCAAGTCCATGCCGGATGTTCGGCAGGCCGCCACTGATTTCCATGACGGCCGTGAACTCTTCGATGGCCACGGGGAAAAGGGACAGCGCACTGGCGCAGCGTGCAACGCGGAGGCGCACCTGGGGTAGCCCACGCGTCCTCGGCGGCAGCGTCGTGGCGAACTCGAGCGCCGCCTCGAAGGCACCCGATGCTTCCAGCGTACTCAGTGTCCTGATCGCAAGCGGCTGCTCCTGCTCGACCGGTTCATCGTCGAGAAACCCGAGCACGCGTAGTAGCCGCCTCATGCGGTTTCACCTTCCAAGGCGCAGCCGTCAACTTGCAAAATGCGGCCGACAACGCACGCTGCGAGCGCGGCGTCGCCTGAATATCCAGTCATCACGCGAAATCCCCTGCGCAATCCTTGCGAATGCGAGCCATGCCGCAGTCCCGAAGCGGGACTTTAGAAACCTGACGTGACAGTCGTCAATAGGAAATTGCGACTATTTCGAACGGCTCGCACCATGTCGCAACATGGTGCGATGCCTCAAGAAAGCCTTTCCATATGCTGTAGCAGCAGCCGCACGCTTTCCCTGCCCTGCCAGTCGTTCACCGACAGCTCGTAGGCCACCCGCATGCGCGTCGGTGGCGGCGTCCCGTCGTAGCAGTTGAACATGACGGCATCGAGTGGTGCACCGCCCTGCTCGTGCCTCAGCTGCAGCCGCAGGTGGCGGCTGCCCATCGGCTTCCATGACGCGCATTCGAAACGCGCCTCGAACACCGGCGAGGGGAACGCCTGGCCCCAGGGCCCTGCATGACGGAGCTGCTTCGCCAGCTCCAGGGTGTGGTCGCGATAGTCGAGTTCACCGTCGGTGTGGACGAGCGCCTGGAGATGCTCGTCGTCGAGCAGCCGACGAGCAGCGCTGTCGAAGGCAGCGGCAAACGTATCGAAATCGCGCGCCCGCAGGCTCATGCCTGCCGCCATGGCGTGACCGCCGAAGCGCAGGATCAGGCCCGGATGCCTCGCATCGATCTCGACCAGGGCATCACGAATGTGGAATCCCGGGATGGAGCGCGCCGAACCACGCAACTCGTCGCTGTCGTCGCCTGCGGGCGCGAAAGCCATGACCGGACGATGCAGTTTGTCTTTCAGCTTCGAGGCCACGAGGCCCACGATGCCCGGATGCCAGCCGGCGTCGAACATCGCCACGCCGACCGCATCGATGTGCTCGGCCTTCAGCGCCATGCGCTCGGCTTCGTCGACCATGCCCGCCTGCATCTCGCGGCGCTCCTGGTTGATGGCCGTGAGTTGCTCGGCGTAGCGACGGGCGATACCCATGTCGTCGGTAAGCAGGCAGGCGACCCCGAGCGACATGTCTTCGAGGCGTCCCGCCGCATTCAGGCGCGGACCGATGGCGAACGCGAGATCGGTGGCGCCGATGGTCGACAGCGTGCGGCCGCTCGCTTCCACGAGCGCAGTGATGCCGGGACATGCCTTGCCCGCGCGCATGCGCCTGAGGCCGGCATCCACGAGCACGCGGTTATTGAAATCGAGCGGGACAAGATCGGCGACGGTACCCAGCGCCACGAGATCGAGCAGGCTGCCGAGGTCCGGCTCGGCACCCTCCGCGAAGTGCCCTGCGTCGCGCATGGCGGCGCGTACGGCTAGCAGCAGGTAGAACATGACGCCGACACCGGCCAGCGCCTTGCTCGGGAAGCCATCGCCGGCGAGATTGGGGTTAACGATGGCATCGGCCTCGGGGAGCGTATCGCCCGGCAGGTGATGATCGGTGATAAGTACGGCGATGCCGCGCGCACGCGCCGCCGCCACGCCGGCGACGCTGGCCACACCGTTGTCCACGGTCACGATGAGATCGGGCGACGGCTCGAGGGAAGCGACCAGCGCCTCGCTGAGGCCGTAGCCATGCACGAAACGGTTCGGCACCACGTGCGTGACGTGTCTTGCACCGAGCATGCGCAGGCCGCGCTCGGCGACCGCCGTCCCGGTTGCTCCGTCACAGTCGTAGTCGCCTGCGACCGTGATGCGCTTGCCGCTGGCGATGGCCTCCATCAACACGGCGACGGCGCGATCCATGCCGCCGAGCAGGGACGGCGGCAGCATGCGCGTGAGGCGATGCTCTACTCCATCGGGCGTGGAAACGCCCCGCGCCGCGTAGATGCGCTGGATGACGGGGTGGACATGACCCGGCCAGCCGGAGGGCGCCGTTTCGATCGGCCGCTGCCGCCAGACACGCTGGCTCATGGCTTACGCCAGAAGCGGAGGCGATGCGACTTGCGGATCACGGTGCGCGAGCCGTCGGCGAACGAGAGGCGCAGCTCGGTACCGGCCGTGAGTCGGGCCTCGATGGCCGGCCACCAGCTGCTTTCGAAGTCGGTCGGCTGGGTGTCCTGCAGGTCGAGCAGGGTGTACGGGGAGTTTTCCTTGCGCGTGTCTTGCACGCGGCTGCGTGGCCCTCGTACGTCGCCGTGCGCATCCGGTACGTGCCCGTGCGCAGCTCCCTGTAGGAGCGCGCCCTGCGCGCGATGGGCGGGTTGTCGCGAGGAGCTGTCGCGCGCGGGGCGCGCTCCCACGGAGGCAGTAGCGGCCGGTGCGGCGGTATCGGGCGACGCGGTGTCGAATGCGCTGCGGGCGTGGACGTCGACGTTGGCGCGGTGGCCCAGGGCCCAGGCCAGGAGGTCGTCGCTGTAGATGGCCGTGAGGCCGGATTCCACGTATTCGGGGAGTCTGCCAGGCCCCCACAGCCAGACGCTGTTGACCGGCGGAAGGCCTTCCGCGGCGCGGGTGCGGTTGGCCGGGTCGTTGTGCAGCACGACCTGTGCTTCGTTGATCAGGGCGCGCCAGCGTCGGCCGTCGTCGCCCTGCGGCAGTTGTTCGAAGAGGTCGGCGCCGAGCGCCTCCTCGGGTTCCGGGAAGACAGGCACATCGATGCCATCGGGAAGCCGCAACTGCCAGTGCTGCGGATCGCCCACATGCAGCTGCATGCCTGCATCGGCGAAGGTGTCCTGCAACGCCTGCACGAACGCCGCGGATTCCGCCACGGTGAGGCCGAGGTTGCCGTACGCAAGCAGCCGCGCGCCGTTGAGCTCCGGCTGCACCCATGCGGGATCCGCCGAGATCCACAACGCGTCGCCTGCATCACCCGCCACCGACTGGCGGATAAGCGCCGCAGCGGGCAAGGGGCCCTCCGGCCAGCGGAAGTGTTCCGCCATGGCCGCGAGGTAACCCGGCGACGTCGCCGGCAGCGTGGTGCCGCGCGCCAGCCATTGTGCAAAGGCCGGCACATGCGCGAACTTCGCGCGCGCAGGCAGCAGTACGTGCAGCACGGCGTTCACGGTCAGTCCTCGATCTGCTCGAGCAGTTCCATCCATTCAAGCTCGATGTTTTCCTTCTCGGTGCGCAGTTCAGCCTGACGCTGGCCGAGCTTCACGACTTCCGCCGTCGGGCCGTTATAGACGGCAGGATCACCGAGCTTGCCTTCGATGGCGCCGAGCTCCTTGTCCATCGATTCGATCATCCCCTCGATCTTCCTGATGCGTGCACGAATGGGTTTTTCCTTCTCGCGCTCTTCGACGGTGAGCTTGCGTTTTTCCTTCGCCGACGCCTGGATCGGCGCCTCGGGTGCAGCGGAGGCGACGGCAGCCGTCTTGCGCGTCGTGGCGCGCGTACGCAACCACTTGGCGTAATCGTCGAGGTCGCCGTCGAAGGCTTCGACCTTGCCGTCGGCCACGCGCCAGAACTCGTCGCAGACCATGCTCAGCAGGAAACGGTCATGCGACACCAGCACGAGCGCGCCTTCGAATCCGGTGAGCGCATCGGCCAGTGCTTCGCGCATGTCGAGGTCGAGATGGTTGGTGGGCTCATCGAGCAGCAGGAGGTTGGGCTTGTCCCACGCGATGAGCGCGAGTGCGAGACGGGCGCGCTCGCCGCCCGAGAAATCGTCGACCGGTTCGAAGGCGCGGTCGCTCGGGAAATTCCACGTGCCCAGGTAATCACGGATCGCCTGTGCGCCCGCCGTCGGGGCTTTTTCCTGCAGGTGATCGAACGGGCTCCAGCCATCGATGAGGCTTTCCACCGTGTGTTGCGCGAAGTAGCCGATCTTCGTGTCGCGATGGAAGCCGCGCTCGCCGACGAGTGGCACGAGCTCGCCGACCAGCGATTTCACCATGGTCGACTTACCCGCGCCGTTCGGGCCGAGCAGGCCGATGCGGTCGCCGGCTTCGAGGCCGAACGCGATGTCGTGCAGGATCACGTTCTCGCCGTAACCGGCATCCACGTGATCGAGCTGCAACATCGACGTGGGCAGGCGGTCGGGCTTGGGGAAGTTGAAGCTGAAGCTGCGTTCCGCGCGCACGGCCTCGGTACCTGCCAGCTTCTCCAGGCGCTTCATGCGTGACTGGGCCTGCTTGGCCTTGCTGGCCGTTGCCTTGAAGCGATCGATGAACGACTGCAGGTGGGCACGCTCGCTCTGCTCACGCACGTGGGCGATCTGCTGCTGCCGCAGGTGTTCGGCACGCTGGCGCTCGAATGCCGTGTAATCACCTGTGTATAGCTTGGCGCGGCCTTCGTGCAGGTGCATCGTGTGCGAGATCACGCCGTCGAGGAATTCACGGTCATGCGAGATGATCAGCAGCGTGCCCGGATACCGGCGCAGCCATTCCTCGAGCCATAGCACGGCGTCGAGATCGAGATGGTTGGTGGGCTCGTCGAGGAGCAACAGGTCGGACGGCGCCATCAGTGCGCGCGCCAGGTTCAGGCGCACGCGCCAGCCGCCGGAGAACGAGGCCACGGCGCGCTCGTGGGTGTCGGGCGTGAAGCCCAGGCCATGCATGAGGCGACCGGCGCGCGCACGGGCGTCGTAGCCGTTGAGTTCCTCGATGCGCTGGTTGGCCACGGCCGCGGCTTCATAGTCTTCGCGATCATAGGCGTCGGCCTCGATCCTGAGCGCCGCGGCGACTTCGACGTCACCACCGAGCACGTAGTCGATCGCCGGATCGGGCAGCGCCGGGGTCTCCTGCGACACGGAGGCGAGGCGGATCTTCGACGGCATGTCGAGATCACCGACTTCCGGCTCCAGCTCGCCCTTCAGGGCGGCGAACAGCGTGGACTTGCCACAGCCGTTGCGGCCGATGACGCCGAGGCTCCATCCGCTCTGGATGGTGAGGTCCATCTGGGACAGGAGGGTGCGGCTGCCCCGACGAAGGGCAAGATTGCGGAACGAGATCATTAGATAAGGAGACTGGCGATAAGCGACCACGCATGATAGCTGGCCCGGGCGGAGTGCGCCCGCCCATGGCGCGGTTTCGGGCGATCTGTTACAACGGCGTCCAGCGCCGCATGGGGAGCGCGACGGAGCCATCATGAATACCTATAAGCCTGTCATCACCGCGATCGCCCTGGTCATCGTGTCCGCCGCCACGGCTCCTGCCGCCCGCGCCGGCGACAGGCTGCTGATGCAGCGCGTGCAACAGGAACAGGGCATGACCCTGCCGAAGAAAGGCATGAGCATGGCCCAGGTCGAACGCCAGTTCGGTGCACCCACCTTGAAGCTGGATGCCCGCGGCGGCAGCAGCGCGAAGCAGCCGGTCATCAACCGCTGGATGTACCCCGGCTACATCGTCTATTTCGAGCGCAGCCATGTGGTCCACGCCGTACTGAACACCCCGGCCGGCAACAACACGAACCCCGCCAGCCCGAAGTAGCCGCGCCCACAGGGGCGCGTGCCTGCAGGAGCGCGCACTGTGAGGCGGCACCTTGTGGGGCGCCTTGTGGGAGCGCGACGTTCTTGTCGCAGGCGACGGGCAGGCAGCGTCGGCCGGGAAGCCCTACAATAGGCGGCTTCCCCAGGCTGCCCAGTCCCCGCCATGACCGACCGTACTTCCTACCGCCTTCCCGCCGAATGGGAGCCGCAGGCTGGCGTGCTGATTGCCTGGCCGCATGCGGATACCGATTGGGCCGACCGGCTGGATGGCGTCGAGACCACCTATGTGGCCCTGGCCGTCGCCGTGACCCGTTTCGAACCGCTGCATATCATCGTGGCCGACACCGCGTTGCGTGAGCGTGCGCGGCTTGCGATCGACCAGGCCGGCGCCGACATGTCGCGCGTGCACTTCATCGAACTGCCCTACGACGACACCTGGCTGCGCGACTCCGGTCCCATCACGCTGACCGGCCCCGACGGCGTGCTGCTGAACGACTACCGCTTCACCGGCTGGGGCGGCAAGTTCGGGGCCGAGCAGGATGACGCGATCATCGCGGGCCTGCTCGAACGCGGCGTGCTGTCGGGCCTTCCCCACAGGCGCATCGACTGGGCGCTCGAAGGCGGCGGCATCGAAAGCGATGGCAAGGGCACCATCCTCACCACCTGGAAATGCCTCAACCAGCGCCATCCCGACCTGTCGCGCGAGGCCATGACCGACACGCTGGCGACCACCCTGCACGCCGACCGGGTGCTGTGGCTCGACCATGGTTACCTTGAAGGCGACGACACCGACGCCCATATCGACACGCTGGCACGGTTTTCCGAAGACGGCGGCATCGTCTACCAGGCGTGTGACGACGCCAGCGACCCGCATTTCGGGGAACTGGGCCAGATGGCATCGGAGCTTGGCGCGCTGACCGATCCGGAAGGCAAGCCCTACGCGCTGCATCCCCTGCCGTGGGCGCAGCCGATCCTCGATGAAGGTCGACGGCTGGCCGCGTCGTATGCGAACTACCTGATCGTGAACGGTGCCGTGCTGGTGCCGGCGTACGGCGACGACAAGGACGACGAAGCCGCCCGCATCATCGCGCAGGCCCACCCGAGCCGCGAAGTAGTACAGGTGCCGTGCCGCCCGCTCATCTGGCAAAACGGCAGCCTGCACTGCATCACCATGCAATTGCCCGCCGCGATCGCCCAGTAACCCGACAAGAGGACATCGTCCATGACCCGCAAGACCCTCAAGGTCGCCCTCCTCCAGGAAACCGACCGCGGCTCACGCGACGCCAACCTGGATGCCATCGAGCAGGCACTGCGTGAGGCTGCCGGGGCCGGGGTGGAGCTGGTGCTGCTGCAGGAACTGCACAACGGCCCGTATTTCTGCCAGCACGAGAGCGTCGATCTGTTCGATCTGGCGGAAACGATCCCCGGCCCGGGCACCGACCGCATCGGCGCACTGGCCGAAGAACTGAAGCTGGTGGTGGTTGCCTCGATCTTCGAAAAGCGCGCCACCGGCCTGTATCACAACACGGCGGTGGTCTTCGACCGTTCGCGGGCCATCGCCGGGAAATACCGGAAGATGCATATCCCCGATGATCCGGCGTTCTACGAGAAGTTCTACTTCACCCCGGGCGACCTCGGCTTCGATCCCATCCAGACCTCGGTGGGCAAGCTTGGCGTGCTGGTGTGCTGGGACCAGTGGTATCCGGAAGCCGCGCGCCTCATGGCGCTGGCTGGCGCCGATATCCTGTTTTACCCGACAGCCATCGGCTGGGACCCGAAAGACAGCGATGAGGAAAAATCGCGCCAGCGCGATGCATGGATCACCGTGCAGCGCGGCCACGCCGTGGCCAATGGCCTGCCCGTGCTGTCCTGTAACCGCACGGGCTACGAGGCGGATCCCACGAACGTCGGCAACGGCATCCAGTTCTGGGGTTCCAGCTTCGTCGCAGGTCCCCAGGGCGAATTCCTCGCGCAGGCCGACACCGATGGCCGCGCCCTGCTCATCGTCGACGTCGACATGGAACGCAGCGAACATGTGCGTCGCATCTGGCCGTTCCTGCGCGACCGCCGCATCGACGCCTACGGCGATCTCACCAAGCGCTTCCGCGATTAAGACCCCTTGAGGACCCCGAGCGCATGATCCCCGCCGACATCGACACATCCCTTCCCGTCGCCCTGGAAGGACAGCCCATCGAGCGGCTGACGCGCGACGGCGTGGAGTACGTGATCCTGGGCACGGCACATGTGTCGCGGGCCAGCGTCGATGCCGTCGAGTCCCTGCTCGCCACCGAGCATTTCGATGCCGTGGCCGTGGAACTGTGCGCCAGTCGGGCCCACGGCATGCGCGATCCCGAAGCGTTCAAGCAGATGGATCTCTTCCAGGTCATCCGCCAGGGCAAGGCCGGCATGGTCGCGGCGAGCCTCGTGCTCGGTTCCTTCCAGAAACGCCTCGCCGCGCAGTACGGCATCGAACCGGGTGCGGAGATGAAAGCCGCGATGGACGGTGCGGATGCGCAGGACATCCCGGTCTGGCTGGTCGATCGCGAGGTGGGCGCGACGCTGAAGCGTGCGTGGCGCAGCGTCGGCTTCTTCCAGCGTTTCGGCCTCATGAGTGGCATGCTCGGCAGTGTATTCCAGCGTGACGAGATTCCCGAAGCCGACATCGAGAAGCTGAAGCAGTCCGATCTCCTCGAAAGCGCGTTCAGCGAATTCGCCGCCGGTTCCGCGCCGCTTTACCGTGCGCTGATCGCCGAGCGCGACGAGTACATGGCGGCCCGGCTGCGCGAGAAAGGCGCCCACATGGAACCGGATTCTCCGTCACGCCGCGTCCTGGTGGTCATCGGGGCCGGCCACCTGAAAGGCATGACCTCGCAACTGGCGACCCAGCAGGGCAATCCGCGCGATGTCTCCGACGAACTCGGGCTCACGCCACCCTCGTCGAAATGGCCCAAAGCCCTCGCCGTAGCCCTGGTGCTGGCCATCTTCTGCGCCATCGGCTTTGCGTTTTATCGCAGCCCCAGCCTCGGCGTCACGGCGCTGCGGAACTGGATCCTGCTGACCGGCGGCCTGTCCGCGCTTGGTGCCCTGATCGCCGGCGGGCATCCGCTGAGCATCGTGGCCGCCTTCGTGGCGGCGCCCCTCAAGCCATTCCGTCCCGGCATTCCCTCCGGCGCCATCAGTGCCATGGCCGAGGCATGGATCCGGAAACCGCGCGTGCTCGACTTCGAGCACCTGCGCGACGACATCACCCACTGGACCGGCTGGTGGAAGAACCGGGTGGCCCGCACCCTGCTGAATTTCTTCCTGGTCTGCGCCGGCACCATCGTGGGCGAGTACATCGCCGGGTTCCACATCATCCGCAGCCTGATGTGACGCCACCGACCCCCTGAGTTGTCCGCCGTCGCGACGCGCCTCTATACTCCGACGGCTGTTCAACCCCGGCCCCGCCCGGCACCCAGGGAACTCTTAATGAAGCGTCTGCATCTGGTTGGTCTGATCGCTACAGGTCTGTGCGCCGCGTTTTCGGCGCACGCGGAAGGAGACAAGGCCAGGGGTCGAACACTGGTTTACACCTGCAATGGCTGCCATGGCGTGCCCGGCTACGCCAATGCCTATCCCGAATACCATGTGCCGCATATCGCCGGCCAGAACGAGCTCTACATCGTCAACGCGCTGAAAGCCTATAAAAGCGGCGAGCGCACGCACCCCACGATGGGCGCCCAGGCACAGAGCCTGTCCGACCAGGAAATCGCGGATATCGCCGCGTACCTCTCCAGTCTCGCCAAGTAAGCCGCCGAGGACACATTGATGATGCGTGGGTTTTCACTGATCGCCACAGGCGCGCTTATTGCGCTGTACGCCACCCAGACATGTGCCGCCGGTGACCCGGCCCGTGGCAAAACCAAGGTGGCCACGTGCGTGGCATGCCATGGCACGGATGGCAACTCTATCGATCCCCAGTACCCCCGCCTGGCGGGCCAGTACGCGGATTACCTCGCCATGGCCCTGCACGAATACAAGGATGGCCGCCGCGGCAACGCGATCATGAAGGGCTTCGCCGCCACCCTGTCCGAGGAAGACATCGAGGACGTCTCAGCCTACTTCGCCACCATGCCGACGAAGCTGGGCGGCCTGGAAAACCACGTCCAGGGCGACTGAGCCTGCCCGGATGCGGGTGCGACGAGCCCTAGCCGGCGGCGCGGGCGAAATACGGCTGGTCGCCGGTCTCGTGGTCCGTGACATCACGCACTTCGACGATCTCGGGAATCCGCTCTTTCAGCGTCTTCTCCACGCCATTCTTCAGCGTGACGTCGACCATGCCGCAGCCGTGGCAGCCGCCGCCGAAGCGCAACACCACGATGCCGTCGGACGTCACTTCCACCAGTGAAATGCGGCCGCCGTGCGAGGCGATCTGCGGCGCGACCTCGGATTCGAGGACGAATTGCACCCGCTCGACCATGCCCGCGTTCTCACCTGGCGCCTCGCCCTTGATGCGCGGCGCACGGATATTGAGCTGGCTGCCGGTGTCCGTGGTTTCGTAGTCGATGTTGGCCGGATCGAGCCAGCGCATGCTTTCGCTGTCGACGTAGAGATTGAAACCCTCGCACTCCACCGTCCACTCATCGCCCGTGAGCTCCGAGGCGGCGCAGAATTCGAGTTCGCACTGCGCGGATGGGGTGCCGGCCGCTGCAACGCGCAGCCGGATACCCAGGCCGTCGTCACCCTGCTGGGCAAGAAGCCGCTGGAAGTGCGCTTGGGCGCGTTCCGAGATGTCGATCATGGAAACTCCGGGAATGGGTCCGGCGTGGGGCTCGCCGGAATACAGCACCATTCTAGTACTGTTTCGGCGCAGACGCTCCCTCTGGACAATTGAGGCCCGACCACGGAGGCTTCGCGCATTCCCGGAACGGATCTGCCCGCATGACGATTTCCCCGCTTGCCACCGAACACTGCCAGCCGCGCAAGGGCGCCGGGCACGCGCTCGACCGCACCACGATCGACGGCTATCTGGCGACGCTGCCCGGCTGGGCGCTGACCGAGGACGGCAAAGCCCTCGTGAAGGACTTCGGCTTCCCTGACTTCCACCACACCCTCGGCTTCATCAACGCCGTGGGCTTCATGGCGAACCAGGAAGACCACCACCCTGACCTTGAAGCGGGCTACGGCCACTGTCACCTGCTCTGGTCCACGCATGATGTGGGCGGCCTGTCGCTGAATGATTTCATCTGCGCAGCCCGAGTCGAGGCGCTGATCGAACGCTGATGCGCATGGCTCGCCCCCAGCAGCCTGCAGGCGAACCGGGCCCCTTGCGAACGTGGCCAGCCGTCGCAAGCGCCATGGCCATGGCCACCGCTGTCGCTGTTGTGCTCGTCGCGTTGCTTCTGCTCGGCTGGCTGGCGAGCACCACCGTGGGATTCGCCATCGCGCGGGAAGGCGCGCAGGCTCGCAGCGCCTTCGCCAAAGGCACGTCCCCGTGGACATGGACATTCCGCGGACCGGATGACCTGGTCGCAAGCCGCGTATTCGGTGACGGGGAGCTCATCGATATCGCTGGGCGTAGCCTCTTGTCCAATCCACGACTGAAGTCACAGATAAGCATCGTTTCCACAGCGGGGGGCGCTATCGAGTTCGGCCTGCCGCTCACCCGCATGCCGCACCTGCGCGAGCTTCCGATGTTCCACTTCGATGCCTCTGCCACGGCAACAGGTACCTACGGCATTTCGGTTCGCGAGACGTTGACCTCGGACCCCGTTGTTGCAAGCCTCGGCAGCCTTCCTGGCAATGGCTTGGTTCGAACGTTCCGGCTTGACCAGTTGGCATGGGTCGACCGCCACGGACAGGCGGTGTCGATGCCGGATGGAATAGCCATGCTTCGGCTTTCCGTGACGTTGCCCGCCCGCGAGATACTCACCCTCAACAGCGCCTCACTGGCGCCCGAACCGGGTGGCCCCCAGCCTTCAACCGTGCCGTTGCCGGCACATGCCTCGGCGGAGGACCTGCTCACGTGGCGCGACGCGTCGCGGAAACACAGCTCACTGGTAATTTTCGGCAACGCACCGCCCCTCGGCCCCGCTCCCCCATGGCGGCGGTGGGTCATACCCATCCTGTATGTCTTGCTTTTTCTCGTCGTCAGTCGCCGGGTGCGCCCCGAAGACCCATCCGACCGGTTGGGTGCGGTCCTGTGCGCCCTTCTCGTCCTCGCCGGCCCCGTGTGGTTCATTGCATCGCTGGCGTTTTCGGCGCATCCCACCTTGCTGGACTCGAGCATGTTCCTGCTCGGGGTCGCCTTCGCAGTGCGTCAGGTGGTCAGCGACCGCTCGCTACGCTTTCGATGGATCGGTGACTGGCGCCGCGCCGCCTGGCCACTGATCGCGGTTGTCGTAACGGGCCTGCTCGCTGCATCGGTCGGCCATGCGCCGGTATGGCCCCCGGTGACCCGAGCCCTTACCTATGTGGCGTGGGCCTGCTTCCAGCAGTGGCTGATGCTGGCGGTGGCATGCACGTTATTCGACCGCGCCCTCCCGCGCCCCGTAGCCGTCCTTGTTACGGCACTGGCTTTCGCCCTCCTGCACACGCCGAACGGGCTGCTGATGCAGCTGTGCTTCCTGGCGGAACTCGGCTGGGCGTGGTGGTTCCTGAGGCACCGGGCACTGCTTCCGGTCGCCGTGGCACATGCCGCCAGCGCCCTCCTGCTTCAGGCCTGCGTAGCCGGCGGCGCGCTACGCTCACTCGAAGTGAGCGCGCGCTTCCTTAACTAACCCGGCGACGCCTCATTAGCCCGCGTGCCTCATTAGCCCTGCGACGCCTCATTAGCCCGGCGACGCCTCATTAGCCCGGCGACGCCTCATTAGCCCGGCGACGCCTGACTAAACCGGCGGCGCCGTTGTGGGAGCGCGCCCTGCGCGCGACATCTTTCCCGACGCCTCGACGTCTTCGCGAGAAGATGTCGCGCGCGAGGCGCGCTCCCACAGTCCCACAGCCCCATAGTCAGTCAGGTCCGAAGATCAGCCGCGAAGGTCGTTCAGGAACGCCTTCAGCTCGTCGGGCAACGGCGCGGAGAAATCGTACGTATTTTCGCCAAGGTCAAAGCTCATGCGCGCTGCATGCAGGAACATGCGCTTGAGGCCTTTCGCCCGAAACCGCTTGTTCGCCTCGACATCGCCGTATTTCGGATCCCCTGCCAGCGGATGGCCCGCGTATTGCGCATGCACCCGGATCTGGTGGGTACGACCGGTGCCGAGGGTCGCCTGCATCAGGCGAGCACCGGGGTACTGCTCCATTTCCTGGAAGAAGGTCAGCGAGGGCTTGCCCGCGTCGTCGACGCGGACCAGACGCTCACCACCATGCATCACTGACTTGAGCAGGGGTGCGTTGACGTCGAACTTCGCCTTGCGCGGCGTTCCCGTCATCAGGCAGAGGTACTGCTTCGTCACCGCGTTCTCGCGGATCAGCGCCTGAAGCCCCGTCAGGCCGGAACGCGACTTCGCGAGGACCAGCACGCCGCTGGTGTCCCGATCGAGACGGTGGACCAGCTCGAGATGCTCATTGGGGCGGGCCGCACGCAGGAGCTCGATCGCGCCGTGGCTGACGCCACTGCCGCCGTGGGCGGCGATGCCGACCGGCTTGTCGATCACGAGGAAATGCTTGTCTTCGAAAATGACGGAATCGACCACCGAGCGGACCATGCCGGGGGGCGCCACCGTCTCATCGCGCTCCGCGACCCGGACGGGCGGGATGCGCAGCATGTCGCCCAGCGCCAGTCGCGTGTCCGGCTTCGCACGCTTGCCGTTGATGCGAACCTGACCCGTCCTGAGGATGCGGTACACCAGGCTGCGTGGCACGCCCTTGAGCATGGTCATGAGCGCGTTGTCGACGCGCTGGCCATCCCGCTCGGGACCGATTTCGACCACGCGCACACCTTGGCCGCCGTCGAGGGAAGTTGCCGTCTGCATTGATAAAACTCGAATTTGATAGGATACTCGGCAAGCGCCAGGCTCCGCTGAAGACTCATCTCTCGCGGGGTGCCGGTGCCGCTCGGTGCAAGGCGAGTGTCACGTCGTAACGTCCGAGGGGCGAACGACGAAGACACCCCACATCGTAGCGGTTCGGGTTGCGGTTGTCCGGTTCCGCAAGGTTCCGGCCCGATCACAAGGCGCTTATAACGAATCACGCCGGGTCCAGTGCTTTGGTCCCGGATCCCATGCCGCTTGAAGCCTCACCGCTGCGGCGCGATCCCCGGCAGGCCGCCAAACTGGCGCCACCGCGGCCCGCGGCCGCGCGGCAAGGTCGAGGAATACACAATGAAGCGTATGTTGATCAACGCGACTCAGCGCGAAGAGTTGCGCGTGGCCATCGTCGATGGCCAGAATCTTTACGATCTCGATATCGAAATCCCGTCCCGGGAACAGAAAAAGGCCAACATCTACAAGGGCCGCATCACCCGGGTCGAGCAGTCCCTCGAGGCCTGCTTCGTCGACTACGGCGCCGAGCGCCACGGTTTCCTTCCCATGAAGGAAATCTCCCGCGAGTACTTCAACCCGAACGCGGAAGGCAAGTCGAACATCCGCGACCTGTTGAAGGAAGGCCAGGAAATCATCGTCCAGGTCGAGAAGGAAGAGCGTGGCAACAAGGGCGCCGCCCTCACCACGTTCATCAGCCTCGCCGGCCGTTACATGGTGCTCATGCCCAACAATCCCCGTGCCGGCGGTGTATCGCGCCGCATCGAGGGAGAGGATCGCCAGGCCCTGAAAGAGGCCATGGAACACCTCAACGTGCCCGACGACATGGGCCTCATCGTGCGCACCGCCGGCATGGGGCGCGACGCCGAGGAACTCCAGTGGGACCTCGACTACCTCCTGCAGCTGTGGAAGTCCGTCTCGGGCGCCGCCAATTCCCAGAAAGCTCCTTTCCTTATCTACCAGGAATCGAAGCTATTCATCCGCGCGCTGCGCGATTACCTGCGCAACGATATCGGCGAGATCCTGATCGACGAGGAATCGCTGTACCAGGAAGCGCGCGATTTCGTGCAGCAGGTCATGCCGACCAATCTGCGCAAGCTGAAGCTGTACCAGGATCCGACGCCGCTGTTCTCGCGGTACCAGATCGAAACCCAGATCGAGAGCATCTTCGAGCGCAATGTGCGCCTGCCCTCGGGCGGCTCCATCGTGATCGACCAGACCGAAGCCCTCACCGCCGTCGACATCAACTCGTCGAAGGCCACCAAGGGCAGCGACATCGAGGAAACGGCGTTCAACACCAACCTCGAAGCCGCCACCGAGATCGCGCGCCAGCTGCGCATCCGTGACGCCGGCGGCCTGATCGTCATCGACTTCATCGACATGGACAGCCCGCGCCACCAGCGCGAGGTGGAAGAGCGCCTGAAAGACGCCCTGAAGGCTGACCGCGCCCGGGTCCAGATCGGCCGCATCTCACGCTTCGGCCTGCTCGAGATGTCGCGCCAGCGCCTGCGGCCCAGCCTCGGCGAAGCCACCCAGAACGTCTGCCCGCGTTGCGAAGGCCACGGCCACATCCGCAGCGTCGAGTCACTCGCGCTTTCCACGCTGCGCCTGATCGAAGAGCACGCCATGAAGGAAAACACCGGGCAGGTCCTGGTGCAGGCACCGCCCGCGGTCGCCAACTTCATGCTGAACGAGAAGCGTGCCAGCGTCGTCGAGATCGAGTTGCGCCATAAGGTCCACGTCGTCGTGGTCGCCGACGAGAAGCTGGAGACCCCGCATCTCGAGATTTCCCGTATCCGCGAGGCGGACATGGGCGAGCACAGCAAGCCCAGCTACGAGCGCACCACGCCCGTCGTTGCCGTCGCCCTGCCCAAAATGGGCCAGGCACTGGGAAGCGGCGAGCAGCCGCTGGTCACGGGCGTGGTTCCGTCCACTCCTGCGCCCATCCGCGAGGAAATCGAAGAGGCACCTGCCGCAGCAGCCCCCGTTGCACGTCCGGCGCGTACCGTCACGGCACCCGCCGCGGCACCTGCCACCGGGGGCTTCTTCTCGCGCCTCTTCGGCAGCCTGTTCGGCAACAGCGCGGCCGAGCCGGCGCCTGTCGCCGAGACTGCTCCGGCGCGTCGTGATGAATCCCGTTCCGGCAGCCGCAACGAGCGCGGCAACCGCCGCGGCAGCGAAGGTCGGGGCGGCGAAGGTCGTGAGGGTCGCGGCACGCGTGGCGAGCCGCGTCAGTCGCAGGGACAGCGCAAGGACAGGGACAACGCACAGTCGCAGGTCCGTGGCCAGCAGCAGGTCAAGGGCGGCAACAAGCAGGGCCAGGGTCGGGGCGAACCACGCCAGCTCGACGACAGGGCACCGCGTCAGAAGGATAACCAGCAGGGTCGCCAGGGTTCCCGCCAGGATACCCAGGCGCCCGCCGGTGAGAACGCCAACCCGAACCGTCGCCAGCAGCAGCCGCGCGGCGAGCGCCAGACGCAGGGCGACAAGGCCGAGCGCGCCGAGAAGGGCGAGCGTGGCGACAAGGCCATGAACCTTGCCTCCGGCCAGGTGATCCCGGCCGCACAGACCACACCTCGCGTACCTGCCGACAAGGTCGTGGCACCGGTCGTGAAGGATGACGAGAAGGAACTGATCGAAGGCGGCATTCTTCCGCTGGCCGACGACGGTGAATCCGCGTACGCCGCCGACGGCACGCCGACCAACGAAAATGCCCGCGACACCGAAGGTGGCCAGCGCCGCCGCCGCGGCCGTCGCGGTGGCCGTCGCCGTCGTCGCCAGGAAGACGGCACAACCGCGGGCACGCTCGATGCGAATGGTGGAAGCGATGACGGCTACGATGACGATGGCGACGACGAAGTCGGCGTAACCACCGAGCGCCCGAGCCGTAGCGTCCCGCCCATGCTCGACACCGCTGCTGCCGCCGAGAACGCGTTCGCTGTCGAAGCGCCGCATAAGGAAGCTACGCCATCTGCTCCCGTGCAGATCGCTTCGCAGCCTGCTTCTCCCGCAACGGAGACGCCCCGTACCCCGACCCAGACCGCGTCCGACGTGGACTCGGCTGACGAGGCTGCCGGCCCGTCGGCGCTCACCCTGCCCTCGCTTCCGAAGCTGCCGCCCATCCCGGGCAGCCATGCAGCGTCGACGGGCGACACGGCGGCGCACCCGGTTGCGTCGAGCAGCCCGGCTGATTCCGCCGAGACGCGGACCACCGAGCGCCGTCAGACGGAATCGGATGCACCGCTCGCTTCCGCACCCGTCGCGGAGAAGAAGGCGGCACACAAGCCTGCCGAATCCCTCGAGACGAAGGACGCTGAAAGCGTGCCGGTGAAGGCCGCCGAGGCCGACACGGTCGTGACCCAGGCCGCAGCCCGCACGGCGGCGCAGTCGTCCGTGCTGGATACCCCGGCGCGCGGCATCCTTCCGGAATCCGAGGCTGGCGACAGCGTCGTCCCGACTGCACATCCGGTCAAACCGGCTGCGAAGCGGGAGGAAGCCCCGGCGACGCCTGTCGACCATCACGCGACATCGTCAGCCGCAGCCCCTGCGCCGAAGACCGTCGTCGAGGCAACGTCTGTCGCGGTACCGGCGGCTGATCCGGCGCCCGCACCGGCTCCGGCTCCGGCGGCCGTAACAGCGCCGACACCGACGCCGGCAGCGGCTCCCACCCCGGCGCCAGCTCCGACCCCAGCGCCGACTTCGGTGGCTGCCCCGACGCCGGTCGCAGAGTCGGCACCGGCACCGGTACCGGCAGCAACGCCTGCCCCGGCACCGGCACCGGCGCGTGCTCCTGCTCCTGCTGCGCCGGAGCCCGTCCCGACTGCAGCGCCCGTCCCGGCTGCAGAGACACCCGCTCCGACGGCACCGGCGCCGGTCGTCGCCCCGCCGGCACCGGTGGTACCGACGACGCCCGCCCACGACGCACCCGCTGCAGCCACCGACACGCCAGTGACGCCGAAGTCGCCGGAAGCCTCCAACGTGTCACCGGTATCGCAGACGGCTCCCTCGGCATCCACGCCGGGCTGGACACCGCCGTCGCAGGGTGACCTGCTTACCCGTCCGCGTCAGGAACCGTCGAAGGACGCTCCGCACGACGAGAGCTGACATCCGGTAACCCGGGAGACCCTGGTCCCCCAAAAAAAAACGCCGGGCAGATGCCCGGCGTTTTTTTGTGCCCGAACCAGGGGCCGTCAGTTGCCGACCTGATGGTTATGCGTATCGAGCAGCCCGTGGACGGTCATGAGATGCGCGAGCCCGACGACGTGTTCCACATGCAGCTTTTCCATGAGGCGCTGCTTATAGGTCGACACGGTCTTCGGGCTGAGGTTAAGCCGCTCCCCGATCGAGGTGAGCGGCATGCCGCGCACCAGCATCATCGATACCTCCATCTCACGCGTCGAGAGCGTATCAAAGGGAGAATCGGAACCGTCCAGCGTGGCCAGCGCCAGCTGCTGGGCGACGGTGGGCGCCAGGTAACGGCGTCCCGACGCTACCTGGCGCACCGCGCTGAGCAACTCGTCAGCCGAACATCCTTTGGTAAGGTAACCGAGGGCACCGGCATCGAGCAGGCGTTTCGGAAAACGTGCGTCATCGACGACGGTGAGAATGACGATGTTCGTCCGCAGCTTGGCGCGAATAACCCGCTCGGTGAGTTCTACGCCACTCATGCCGGGCATGTGCACATCGACGAGCGCGATGTCGGGTGACTGGGAGCGGATCAGCCGCAGGCCTTCTTCCGCCGAACCCGCCTCCCCCCTGATCCGGAGATCTGCCTGCTGCTGCAGGATCATCCGGAATCCGGTCCTGACCAGTTCATGATCATCGACCAATACAACATTAATCATTTTTTGCCCTCCCTGGGCCGACTGTACTTCTGTGCGCGTAGCAAAACCACGCGCGGCCTGCGGATGCATACAATGCCAGATGTGCAGGCGACACAACCAGCGTGGCGCTATGATCCGGTCCCGCCGCTATCCGCAGTAGCGGGATGCGCCGTGTGGCGTGAGGCGCCATCCGCCGAGTCTTATGTAGGCCTCACCCGCAGTGGCGCGTAGGGGTACGCCGCGTCAAAGTGCTCCATGACCCGATGCTGACACTTACGTCGCCCTCACACCGTTGCGACGCCTCCGTCAGCGCCTCCCCCTCAAGGTAGGTGCTCACCAATGAGGACCGCATCATGGCAAATGAGAAAAATCGCCCTCCGCAGCATCCCGGCCAGAATGACGCGCCTTCGGAGAAGCGTGGACCGACCGAAGAGCCGCAGACTGACTCGTCAGGCGACCCCGTCGACGACACCGGTGAAGACAATCACCAGAGCAAGTAAGCCGGCATCAGGCACCGGTGGCTTCGACGCCGTCGGTGCCCATGCGCCTGGCATCTGATGCCTTCGCGGCAGCACGACGTTTCAGAAGCACGATCCCCGCGATGATGAGAATGGCCGGTCCCCACCGGCCGCCGAGTGCCTTCGCAAGCAATTTGCCGGCCGCCATCGTGGCGATCGTATTGGCATGCGAGTTCCTGGAATCGATCATCATGGTGCGTCTCCCCGGCGGTATTTCTTGCGACACGCAGAGATTCTGCGGCGACGCATCGGGAACACGTGAAGCCAGCGGCTAGGCGTCATGCACGCGGAGGCGAAAGCCCGCTGGTGAGCAGCGCCACGGCATGGCGCGCAATGTCCTCCGACCCGATATGACCCCGAAGCGGATCGCCCTTCCATTTGCGGGAAGCGGAGACAGGAAGCATCGTCAGTCCCATGACGGACGGCAGGATCAGCGTCGGATCAAGTTCCGGATTCAACCGCCCCTCTTGCTGCCAGCGCCGCAGCGTACCCAATACGTTTTCCTGACGCGCCTCGTCCAGCCGCTTGCGCAGCTGCTGCTTGAACAGGTCGCCTTCCCGCAGCATTTCGCCGAAGAAGACGGGACCCAGCCACGGATAGCGCTCGGCGAGGTCGACGAAGCGCCTCGCGAGCTGCGTGAGCGCCGCCACCGGGTCATTGGCGTTTGCGAGGAAAATGCTCTCGATATGCGCCCGCATGGGCGCGATCCGCTCGTCAAAGACGACGTCAAACAACTGGTCGCGTGTCTTGAAGTAGTAGTGAATGGCTGCCGGCGTCATGCCCGCCTCGCGGGCAATCGCAGCGAGCGTCGTCTCGGCGAAACCCCGGCTCGCGAAGAGCCGCAGTGCGATATCCACCAGACGCGCGCGTTGATCAGGGCCATCGGGCTGGCCCGGCGGGCGACCCGGCCTGCGGGTACGTGGTGTAACAGGGGTAACCACATCGTCTCCCTCTGCGTCGGGCAGCCATCATAAATAACACGGGTAACGCGCGCCATTGACCCCCACGCCCTGTCGCCATATATTAACTCATGACTTAATTAAATCACGGCGGATAGTCACGTGGCCGATTCCAAACCCTCGCTACGCGTGCTTTTCCCCGCCCTGATGCTGGTGATGCTGCTCGCGGCGCTCGACCAGACCATCGTGTCAACCGCGCTGCCCACCATCGTCGGCGACCTCGGAGGGTTTGATCAGCTCTCGTGGGTAGTCACGGCATACCTGCTGAGCTCTACCGTCGTCGTGCCGCTCTACGGCAAGTTCGGCGATCTGTTCGGCAGGAAGCTCGTGCTTCAGACAGCCATTGTCATCTTCCTCCTGGGCTCCGTGCTGTGCGGCGTCGCGCAGGACATGAACCAGCTGATCGCCATGCGCGCCCTGCAGGGGCTGGGCGGTGGCGGGCTGCTCGTCGTCACCATGGCATCGATCGGAGACGTGGTTCCTCCGGCGGACCGCGGCAAGTTCCAGGGCCTGTTCGGTGGCGTCTACGGCCTGGCGACGGTGATCGGCCCCCTGCTCGGGGGCTTCATGGTCGAGCATTTTTCCTGGCGCTGGATCTTCTACGTCAACCTGCCGCTGGGCCTTCTTTCCGTCGCGGTCATCGCAGCGGTGTTCCATCCGCATACCCGGCATGTAAAGCACGCGATCGACTACTGGGGCGCGGGCTGGCTGACCCTCGCACTCACCTGCCTGATCCTGTTCACGACGGAAGGCGGCACGACGCTACCCTGGTCATCGCTGGAACTCTGGTGCATCTTCATCTTCGCGGTGCTGAGCATCGTTGCCTTCGTTTACGAGGAGTCGATCGCCAGCGAACCGATCATCCCACTGGCGCTCTTCCGGCAACGCACCTTCATCCTGTCGTGCGTCATCGGCACGTTGCTCGGGGCAGCGTTGTTCGGCTCGACCACCTTCATGCCGCTGTACCTGCAGGTCGTGAAAGGCGTCTCGCCCACGGGCGCGGGCATGCAGCTGCTGCCGATGATGGGTGGCGTGGTGCTCAGCTCCATCGTCTGCGGCCGCATCATCAGCCGCATTGGCCGATACCGGATGTTTCCCATCATGGGCACCCTGCTTGCCACGCTGGCGCTGGCGCTGCTGGGCACGCTCCATAACGATAGCGCGCTCACCCTGCTTTATATCTACGCGGGGCTCCTTGGCCTGGGCATCGGCATGGTGCTCCAGGTACTGGTGCTGGCCACCCAGAACAGCGTCGACATGAAGCACATGGGCGTCGCGACGTCGGGTGTGACACTGTTCCGCTCCATCGGCGGCTCGGTCGGTGTATCGCTTTTCGGTGCCATTTTCAGCCATGGACTCCAGTCACGGCTCGCAGATGCCCTGCCCGTGACCACCGGCCATTCGCCATCCTTGCGCCCTGCGGCTGTCGCGGCACTGCCGCCCGACTTGCACGCGAAGTACCTCGACGCGTTTGGCGCCTCGCTGCACACCGTCTACGACGTGGCGGCATGCGTCATCGGGCTGGGTTTCGTGATCGCCTGGTGGCTGAAAGACATTCCGCTGCGGCGCGGCCAAGGCTGACGATCGGGCACAAAAAAAGGACCGCAAGGTCCTTTTTTCATCTTCTGGAGCGGGAAACGAGACTCGAACTCGCGACCCCGACCTTGGCAAGGTCGTGCTCTACCAACTGAGCTATTCCCGCATCGAGGTCGCGAATTCTATACAAGTCGATCGACGCTGTCACCCTTTTTCAGCCATCTTCACGAAAGTGATGAAAGCGGACGGCTACCGGCTCAACCTCGCGGCAGATCGGCCGATGTCCTGGTGCAGACATTTCCTTCAGTGCACGCCATGGACCTCCAGGATATCCGCCGCAATAACCTTCGTCGGATCCTCGACGATAACGACTTTCCGGGCGTCGAGCGACCCGACGTGGCCGTCGCGTACCTCGGCAATCCGGTTCGCCCGGAACGCCTGGCAGCCATGATCAATGGAAGCCACATCGGTACCTTTTTCGTGCGGCACGTGGAGCACTGGCTACGGCTGGAACGGGGCTGGATGGATCATCCCCACGAATTCATCGAAAGCTGACGCGTTTATACTTCGATGCTGATTCCCAGCCTGCGAACCCATGGCCCGCCCTTTTCACACCTATGTTCCCTGGATTGCCCTCGCCATGGCCCTCGTCCTGGCGGCGCTGTTCTTCTTTTTGCAACAGGACCAGGCCCCGGAGAACTATGAAGAATGCGTCTCGCGCCTATCGCGTGCCGACGACACCCAGGACACCCGCTCACTGAATCGCGCCGCCTGCGGCAACAAGCCCCGCGCTGCGGAGGCCTCGGAAGGCGCTGTCGGGCGCTGATTTAAGTAAAAGTACGGTGGCGCGCCGCGCCGTAATGAAGCTCACTAAAGGCACCCCAGATGACCTCTGCCGTGTCATTACGAGAGCCAGCCATGAACACCATCGCCCAGGAGCCTTTACGCCACGGCTTTAGCTACACACCCCGGTGTGCCAACTTCCTCACCAGCCTGCCTGACAGCGTGCAGCTGAACCGCCGCGCCAACCTGCGTGACGTGATCGATGAGCTGCAGTGGGAAGGCACGTGCTCCATGGAGGAGCAGGTCGCCTATCTCGGACTCGCATCACGCGACAGCCTGCTCGCCCTGCTGCGAGGGGCCGAGATCACGACGGCGCAGGCACGGGAGATCGAGTGGTCCATGCAGCGACGCAGCGGCTGGATGGACGAAGACCATCGTGGCGAGACGCTGGAAGACTGACGCTGAGGGTGCGGTGCAGGTGCGGGTGCGGGTGCGGGTGCGGGTGCGGGTGAGACTAAGGCACGGGACACGAGCCCGCCGGGCAGCCTGCGCCCTACTTCGTTGCTTCGTAGATGATCGAGTTGAGGACAACGGTTCCGCCGCAGCCGACGGCGTTCCTGCCGCTCGATGAGCACATGGGCTTGGCCTCCGCCCCACTCGGATACGGACGGTCGCAGCCGCCTTGGGGGCTGGGCGTGGCGCAGCCGGAAAGAAGGAGCAGGCCGAACATGGCGAGAAGGCGCATCGGGACATTCCTCGGTTTCTTTCGACATGGTGCCCGCAAACAGGAAGCGTGTCTGTAGGAATTGCCCGGCACGCAACCACACCAGCCGCGTAGGAGCGCGCCCTGCGCGCGACATCTTCTGGCGATCACACCCGGCACACGTTTCCGATACGCCTCGGACCTACCGCAGATACAGCTCGGACCTGCCGCAGATCTCCCCTGGTGCCCGGAGTGGGACTCGAACCCACACTTCCTTGCGGATGACGGATTTTAAGTCCGTTGCGTCTACCGATTTCGCCATCCGGGCGCTGGAAAGAAAAAAGGCGCAACCGCTCGTGCGGGTGCGCCTTGGAATGCGATGGAGGCCGAGGTCGGAATCGAACCGGCGTACGCGGATTTGCAGTCCGCTACATGACCACTCTGCCACCCGGCCATCGCTTGCACCACGCAAAAAAGGATATCGCGTAGCGCTTAAAAAACAAAACCTCGATTACCGAGGCTTTGTAAAATACTTGGAGCGGGAAACGAGACTCGAACTCGCGACCCCGACCTTGGCAAGGTCGTGCTCTACCAACTGAGCTATTCCCGCGTCTTTGTCCGCCCATTTTAGATCAGATGCGAAATGTGTCAACCACTTTGCACCGGATTTTTTAAGTTTCTTTCACTTCGTCTGAATCCCCACGCAAACTGGGCCATGCAGCGCGCAGATAGTCGAGTCCGGACCAGATGGTAAGAATGCCAGCGATGACCAGCAGCGTCTCGCCGATGTGGTAATAGCGCAACGTTTCGGCGTCATGCTGGAGCAGCAGGACCACCAGCGCCACCATCTGCATCACGGTTTTCAGCTTGCCCAGGAAGGCGACCTTGACCTTCGAACGCGCACCGATCTGCGCCATCCACTCGCGCAGTGCCGAGACGCTGATCTCCCGCCCGACGATCACCGATGCGGTCACGGCCATGAGCACGCCCTGCCAGCCATTGCCCGGATGCGACTGCACGAGAAGGAAAAGCGTGACCGCCACCATCAGCTTGTCGGCCACGGGATCGAGGAATGCACCGAAGGCAGACGTGAGGTTCATCCGCCGCGCGAGATAGCCGTCCAGCCAGTCGGTGAACCCCGCAAGGATGAAAACCATGGCGGCGGTGAAATTCGCACCGCGAAACGGCAGGTAGTAGACGATGACCATGACCGGCAGCAGCAGCACGCGGAAAAGGGTCAGCCAGGTAGGTAAGTTGATTCGCATAGTTCGGCCGTCGATCAGGGATGCAGCATGGCATAGATGCGTTCGGCGAGACCTCGATCAATGCCTTTCACGCTCATCAGTTCCTCGACCCCGGCCGCTTCCACGCCCGCCAGGCCACCAAAAGCCTTGAGCAACGCAGCGCGTCGGCGCGCGCCGACGCCGGCCACGTCTTCGAGGGTACTCCGTTCGCGGGCCGCTTCGCGCCTTCGACGATGTCCGCTGATCGCAAAACGGTGCGCTTCGTCACGCACTGCGGCTACGAGATGCAAGGCAGGCGACGAGGAGCCGGGATGCAACGTTTCGCCCGTGCCGGCGAGTACGAGGGTTTCCTCACCGGCACGGCGTCCCGGCCCTTTCGCCACGCCCACCACGCGGATGTCTTCGACCGAGAGTTCGCGCAGCACGTCGAGCGCCTGCGCGACCTGCCCGGTGCCACCGTCGATGAGCAGGATGTCCGGCTTGGCGCCGCCCTCCACGACTTTGCGGAAACGGCGCGTCAATGCCTGGTGCATGGCGGCGTAGTCATCGCCGCCGGTGATACCAGTGATGTTGAAGCGTCGATAGTGAGACTTTTCCGGACCCTCGGGGCCGAACACCACACACGACGCCACGGTGGCCTCACCGCGCGTGTGGCTGATATCGAAACATTCGATGCGCCGGGGCGGTGCGTCGAGTCCCAGCACCTTCTGCAGGTCGTCGAATCGCGCAAGCAGCGTGTGCCGGCTTGCAAGACGCGACGTCAGGCCGGCGCTGGCATTGCGTTGTGCCATCTCGAGGAAGCGCGCCCGCTCGCCGCGTACGCTCGGTTTCAGGGCGACGACGTAGCCTGCGTGGTCGGACAGCACCGACGCCAGCACATCCATGTCTTCCACGGGGTCGCTCAGCACCAGCTCACGCGGCACCTGCCGCTCGAGGTAGTACTGCGCAATGAACTGCGCAAGGACATCGCCCACCGATGCATCGATGGGCAGGCGCGGAAAGAAGTCGCGCGACCCGAGGCTTACGCCGTTGCGGAAAAAGAGGACGCTGACACAGGCCATGCCGCCTTCCATGCAGCACGCGATCACATCCATGTCTGCGCTGGCACCCTGGACGAAGTGCTGCGCCTGCAGCTTGCGCAGCGCCGAGACCTGATCTCGCAACGTCGCCGCGCGCTCGAACTTCAGTTCGCGACTGGCGACTTCCATGGAACCTGCCAGCTCATCGATCACGGCTGAGCTGCGACCCTCGAGGAACATCTCCGCGTGGCGCACGTCGTTCTTGTAGTCCGGCACGTCGATCAGCTGCACGCACGGCGCGCTGCAGCGGCCGATCTGGTGCTGCAGGCAAGGCCTCGATCGATTCCTGAAGTAGCTGTCTTCGCACTGCCGGACCTTGAACAGCTTCTGCATGAGGCCCAGGCTCTCGCGCACCGCGAACGTACTCGGATAGGGCCCGAAATACCGCCCCGGGCCCGATTTGGCGCCACGGTGGAACGCGAGGCGCGGATAGTCTTCCGCGCCCGACAGGTAAATGTACGGGTAACTCTTGTCGTCGCGCAGCACGATGTTGTAACGCGGCTTCAGCGACTTGATCAATTGCGATTCGAGCAGCAGCGCCTCGCCAGCGGTGCGGGTCAACGTCACTTCGGCACGGGCGATCTGCGACACCATGGAGGCGATGCGCGGATCCATGGGCGGCTTCAGGAAATAATTGCTGGTGCGCTTCCTGAGATTGGCCGCCTTGCCGACGTAGAGAAGCTCGTCTTCCGCATCGAAATAGCGGTAGACGCCCGGCGAAGTGGTGAGGTGGCGGACGAAGGCCTTGCCATCGAACGGATGCGACTCGGTGTGCTCCATACCCCCATTTTACCGCTTTGACGTCGGCCAGGCGCGAAAACGCCGGCATGGCCGTGGGACCATGCCGGCGCGAACCATCCGTGGGCTCGTCGCCGTTCCTTAGGGGGAAAAGCCTGGCGACGGGGTTAGATTACGGGCGCGCCCGCAACAGCGCACTCGGCGGAGGCCTCAACGCTGCGTAGGCCTCGCCCCATTTGGATCGCCCCATTTGGATCGCCCCATTTGGATCGCCCCATTGGATCGCCCCATTGGATCGCCGCATTGGCTCGCCCGCCGGATCGGCCGCCGGATTGCCCAATGGATCGCCCCGCTGGATCGCCCTGCCGGGTCGCCCACTTCGGACCGCCCCCGGGTAGGAGCGCGCCCTGCGCGCGACAGCGTTTCGCGACGCGCCCGAAAAGGCTCCGCGCGCCCTCACCCGATTAACTCCCTCGACACCCCCGTGCGATTCCGCCAAGACATATCGCCCGCACGGCGCGCTCCTACGCCCGGCGATTGGCTCGCTCGAGGTCTTCGGCCGTGTCGATGCCCGGCGGGAAGGGTTCCGGCGTGAGGCTGACGGCGATGCCATAGCCATGCTCGATGATCCGCAGCTGCTCCAGCGACTCCGCCTGTTCGAGCGGCGTGCGTGGCAAGGCGGCCATGCGACGGAGGAAGCCAGCACGATAGGCGTAGATGCCGATATGCCGGAGGAAGGGCACCGCCGACGGCAGCACGGCTTTCGATGACGCGAAATCGTCGCGAGCCCAGGGCGCCGGCGCACGCGTGAAGTAAAGCGCCCGTCCGTTCACTCCGCGCACCACTTTCACGATGTTGGGGTCGAACAACTCGTCCGCGTGGTCGATCGGGGTCGCCAGGGTCGCCATCGGTGCATCGTCACCCGCGAGGGTGGCGACCACCGCCCGGATACCCGCAGCCGGCGCAAAGGGCTCGTCGCCCTGCAGGTTGACGACGATGGTGTCCTCCGGCCAGCCGAAGCGGTCCACCGTCTCAGCGATGCGGTCGCTGCCCGAGGCATGGTCCGCCCGGGTCATGCATACGAGGATGTCGCCGCAGCCGTGCAGTTCACTGGCAACCCGCTCGTCGTCGGTGGCGACGACCACCTGCGCGGCACCCGCCTGCCCTGCCCGCGCGGCGACCCGGCGGATCATCGATTCCCCTCCGATCCTGAGCAGTGGCTTGCCCGGCAGGCGGGTGGACCCGAACCGGGCAGGCACGACGACGACGAACGGTGGGATCTTCTCAGCCATGACTGACGGAACCTGGAGGGGAAGCCGCCAGCGTAACGCCTCTCAGCCCACGGCTTCCAGCGCAAACCCGACGCTGTTGGCCAGGTCGGTGAATCCCGGGAACGAGGTGGCCACGTTGGCGCAGTCACCGATGGTGATGGGCGCGGATGACACCAAACCCGCGATGGCGAAGCTCATCGCGATGCGGTGATCGCCGTGGCTGTCGATGGCACCGCCCTGGATGGTCCCGCCACGGATCATGGCGCCATCCGGCAGTTCATCGATCAGCACGCCGCACGCCTTGAGGCCATTCGCCATGCTGGCAATACGATCCGACTCCTTGACGCGCAGTTCCGCCGCGCCACGAATCGTGGTCATGCCTTCCGCCACGGAGGCGGCCACGAAAAGTGCCGGGAATTCGTCGATCATGTCCGGCACGATATCCAGGGGTAGCGCAACGCCATGCAGCGGGCGATAACGGACGTGCAGGTCGCCGATGGATTCGCCGCCGCTGGTGCGCTCGTTGTCCACGCTGATGTCCGCGCCCATGAGCTCCAGCGCAGCAAGCAGACCGGTACGACGGGGATTGAGGCCGACGCCCTTCAGGGTCAGGGCCGATCCCGGCACGACGCAGGCGGCGACGACGAAAAAGGCGGCCGACGAGAAGTCGGCCGGGACATCGACATCGACGGCCCTGAGCACGTGCCCGCCTTCGATGCGCGCCTTCCCCGGCGAATACGCGATGGGCCAGCCGAACGCCTTGAGCATGCTTTCCGTGTAATCACGCGTCGGGTGCGGCTCGATCACTTCCGTGGAACCGTCCGCATAGAGACCCGCCAGCAACAGGGCGGATTTGATCTGCGCACTGGCTACCGGTGGCTCGTAGCTGATGCCCTGGAGCGATGCGCCACCATGGATACGCAGCGGCGGCTTGCCGTCATCGGTGTCGATCGACGCGCCCATGAGCCCCAGCGGATCGGTCACGCGACGCATCGGACGGCGCGACAGCGATTCGTCGCCCACCAGCGTGCTGTCGAACGCCTGGCCGGCGAGCAGGCCCGCCAGAAGTCGCATACCCGTGCCGGCATTGCCGCAGTCGAGGACATCATCGGTGCCGCGAAGACCGTGCAGGCCCACGCCGTGGACGATGCGCTCGCCGGGCGCGGGCGTTTCGAAACGCACGCCGAGCTTGCCCAGGATGGCCGCCGTGGCACGGGTGTCTTCGCCTTCGAGGAAACCACGGATATGCGACGTGCCCTCGGCGATGGCGCCGAACATCAGGGCCCGGTGTGAAACGGATTTGTCGCCGGGTACGACGATGTCACCGCGCAGCGGACCGCCGGCGCGGCTGATCCAGTCCATGCGATTCATGGCAGGTTCTCCAGAAGACGTTGCAGCTCGGCGCGGCTGCCGACACTGATGCGCACCGTGTGCGGCAGGCCGTAACCGCCCATGGGTCGCACGATCACGCCGCGCTCGAACAGATGGGCTTCGAGGGACGCGGCATCGGTACCGACGTCGACGAGCAGGAAATTGGTTTGCGATGGCAGCACGTGAAAACCGCGCGCCGTGAGTTCGTCGGCCAGCCAGGCGCGATCGCGGGCGTTCGTCTCGCGAACGCGGGCGCGGTGCTCATGATCACCCAGCGCCGCTTCGGCGGCGGCCAGCGCGACGCCGTTGACGTTGAACGACTCACGAAGTCGCTCGCACACCGCTGCCACCGACGGGTGGCTGAGCATGTAGCCGATGCGAAGGCCCGCAAGAGCATGCGCCTTCGAGAAGGTGCGGGTCACGATGAGGTTGGGGTATCGGCCCAGCAGATGCAGTGCGGTGCTGAGGCCCGGCGTATCCACGTACTCGTGATAGGCCTCGTCCACGACCACCAGGGTGTCGTGCGACACGGTATCAAGGAGGTGTTCGAGCGCCGCATCCGTGAACCAGGTACCCGTCGGATTGTTCGGATTCGCCAGGTAGACAAGCCGCACGGCTGGCGTGATCGCTGCAGCGATCGCCTCGAGGTCGTGCCCGTAAGGCGCCACGGCGTGATCCGCTGGCAGCGCAGGTACGGATATCGACGGCGCGCCCGCTGCGGCTGCGGCAATGGGAAAGACTGCGAAGCCGTACTGCGAGTGCACTACCGGATGCTCCGCATCGGCGAAGCACTGCGCCAGCAGCATGAGCAGCTCGTGCGACCCGTTGCCCAGCGTGATGCCGTTCGTGGAAACGCCGAGCTCCGAGGAGAGCTTCCGCTTCAGCCCGGCGCCGAGCGGGTCGGGATAACGCCAGATGTCTTCAAGCACCCGGGTGGCGGCACGCGTTGCCTGTCGACTCGGCCCCAACGGGTTCTCGTTGGAACCGAGTTCGGAGATGACCGGCCCGAAACGGGTGCGGAGTGCCGGCAGGTCATGACCGGGATCGTAGGCACGGAGGGCCGACGTCGCCCGGTTGGCGAGCGCGGCCGCATCGAACCCGGCGGTCACGGCAAGGCGACCGGGTAGGAACCGAGCACCCGCACATCGGCGGCCGCCGGCTTCATTTCCTTGAGCGCGGCCTGCAGGGCATCGTCGTCGACGTGGCCCGATACGTCGATGAAGAAGGCGTACTGCCACTTGCCGGTATGTGCCGGGCGCGACTCGATGCGGTTCATGCTGATGCCATGGGCCGCCAACGGGCTGAGCACGTCGTACAGGGCGCCGGGCTTGTCGCGCACCGACACCAGCAGCGAGGTGCGATCGTTGCCGGACGGCGGAAAGATGGTGCGCCCGATGACGAGGAACCTCGTGGTGTTGTCGGAGCGGTCTTCGATGGGGCCATCGACGATCTTCAGGCCGTACACCCGCGCGGCCGTCTCACCCGCGATGGCCGCGGAATCGGCGGCGAGCTTCGCCATGCGCGCCGCCTCGGCATTGCTCGATACCGGAATGCGCTCGACGTTCGGCAGGTTCACGCGCAGCCAGCCCTGGCATTGCTGCAGCGACTGCGGATGCGAATAAACGCGCTTGACGTCTTTCAGTTCGCCGGACAGCGAGAGCAGGTTCTGGTGGACGCGGAGCTCTACTTCGCCACAGATGGTCGCCTTCGATACGAGGAACATGTCGAGGGTCATCTGGATCATGCCCTGCCCCGAGTTTTCCACGGGGACCACGCCGAAGTCTGCATTACCCGCAGCCACCTCCTGGAAGACTTCCTCGATGCTGCCGAGGGGCAGCCCGTAGGCCGCGTGGCCGAAGTGCTTGCGCACGGCCTGCTCGCTGAACGTACCTTCCGGCCCGAGGAACCCGATCTTCAGCGGCTGTTGCTGCGAAAGACACGACGACATGATCTCGCGGAACAGACGCACGAGCTCACCGTCGGGAAGCGGGCCATCGTTGCGATCGATGACGCCGCGCAGCACCTGCGCCTCGCGTTCGGGACGGTAATACTCTACCGCCGCCTTCAACGGGCCTTTGGCCCGGCCGACCTGCTGTGCCCACTGGGCGCGCTCGCTGATCAGCGACTGCAGTTGTTGGTCGATGCTGTCGATGCGCGTACGCGCTTCCGTCAGCGTGGCTTGCTTGTCGGCGGGGGTCTTGCTCATGGACGTCCAGGCAGCGAAAAAAAGGTTACGGATGAAACGGTTATCACCACATGCAGCATGCTGCACCGCGGTGACCCCCGACTTTAACCGTGACGCGCCGCAAAGTCCCGCATGAAGTTCACGAGCGCATCCACGGCCTCGGTGGAAACCGCGTTGTACAGCGACGCGCGCATGCCTCCGACCGCCTTGTGGCCTTTCAGTGCCAACAGGCCAGCGGCCTCGGATTCGCGAAGAAACGCCGTGTCGAGCGCGCTGTCGTGCAGGGTGAACGGAACATTCATGCGCGACCGGGAATCGACGGCGACCGGGCTGCGATAAAAACCGCCCGACGTTTCGATCGCGTTGTAGAGGGAGGTCGCCTTGGCGGCATTACGCGCGCCGATGGCGGCCAGCCCGCCCTGGGCCTCCAGCCATTCGAACGTCAGGCCTGCCAGGTACCAGCCCCATGTATTCGGCGTATTGAGCATGGAATCGTTGGCGGCGTGCTCGGCGTAGCGGAAGATCTTCGCCATGGGTCGGCCGACACGCGCAAGCAGGTCGTCACGGATGATCATGATGACCAGGCCCGACGGCCCGATATTCTTCTGCGCGCCCGCATAGATCAGGCCGAAACGCGAGACGTCGACCGGCTCGCTGAGGATGCTGGACGACATGTCCGCGACCAGGGGAACCTCGCCCACCTCCGGGACATCACGGAACTCCACGCCATGGATGGTTTCGTTCGGCGTGTAGTGCACGTACGCCGCGCCGGGATCGAGATCCCACGTATCGCGTGCAGGAATAGCCATGTAATCCTGCGCCTCGCTGCTTGCGGCGACCCGTGCACGCAGATACGGCGACGCTTCGCGGACGGCTTTTTCGCCCCAGTGGCCCGTGACGATGTAATCGGCCGAAGCGCCCTCGCCCGCGAGGTTCATGGGAATCTGCGCGAAGTGCTGGGTCGCACCGCCCTGCAGGAACAGCACGCGGTAATTCCCGGGGATGCCCATCAGCCCGCGCAGGCGCTGTTCCGCGGCGGCGGCCAGTTCCATGAAGCGCTTGCCGCGATGCGACAGCTCCATGACGGACGCACCCGAACCGTTCCAGTCGAGCAGCTCGGCCTGGGCACGCTGCAATACGGCTTCGGGGAGGGCTGCGGGGCCCGCGCTGAAATTCCAGGCTCTGGTCACTTTGTCTGATCCTCCGGTGGGGAAGCCGATTATGCCGGAGGACGAACTCAGAGTCGGACGAAGAGCACCATGGCGATACCCAGCGCGAGGAGCGCCGCCGTGAGGATCAACCACCAGACGTCGCCACGCGAACCGCCCGTGTCATCAGGCACTGCCTCCGGCTCGGGTTCCGGGACCACGACGGCCGGCTCGGCCGACCAGCCGGGCGCATCCACGACGAAGCGGTGGGCACCTACACCGATCTGGTCGCCAGGCTGAAGCACGGCACGAACTACCCTGACGCCGTTTATCCGAACGGAATGACGCGCAGGTACCCGGGAGCTGTCGAGCACCAGCTCATCGTCGTCCCATGCCAGCGTGAGCAGCGCGGCGTCGCCCTGGGGCAACTCGAGCGGCAGGGCGGCGTGGGTCGCGCCGAGTTCGAGCCGGTCGCCCACGGGGACCACCCGCCCCGACAGGGGGCCGGCGACCGGACGAAGGGCAACCGTGCACCGGGCGTCCGTCGGACGGTTCGATTCCCGCGCCTCGACGTCGGTGTCGTCCCGGATAAGCATGCGGCAGTCGCCAAGAGCCAGGCTGTCCCCGGGCCGCAGCAACGCCCGTTCCCGCACCGGGCGGGCGTTCACATAGACGCGCCCGGCGTCGGGCACCACCTCCAGCACGAGGCCGCGCCGGTCACGATGTACGGTCACGTGTCGCGGCGCCACCTGCGCCTCCGACACGACGAGGTCATTTTCTTCCGCGCGGCCGATCGTAAGCACGGGGCGTGACCAATGGAAATCACCTCGAGCCGAGCTGACGAATTCAATGCGCATGGAAGGACCGGAACGTGGACGAATGGACTTTAGCAGAGTGCGGTATCTGTTTGAACGCAAAGGCGTCAATGCCGCGTGTACGCGCCCCTGCTAGACTTCTCTCCTATTCTATCCAGGAGTTTCTGCATGGCGAAGATCGATATCCGTCGTCCCCACGGCAAGTCGGTGGCTGAAGCCCGCGCCGTCGTCGACAAGGTCGCCGATCGCATGCGCGAGAAGTTCGGCACCGAGGGATCCTGGCAGGGTGATACGTTCGCGTTTGCCCGGTCCGGCGTAAAGGGCACCATCGCCGTCTCCGAAACCGACGTGCACGTCGCGGCCGAGCTGGGGATGCTCCTGTCGCCGTTGAAGGGCACGATCGAGGACGAAATCCGCCGCAAGCTGGACGAACAGTTCGTCTGACTGGCATACTAAGGGACTTATGCGGCCATTCCGGCCGTTCATCGACCCGGAACACATGGCAAAAGACGACGTCATCGAAATGGAAGGCACGGTCCAGGAGACCCTGCCCAACACCATGTTCCGCGTACAGCTCGAGAACGGGCATGTCATCACTGCCCACATCTCCGGCCGTATGCGTAAGCATTACATCCGCATTCTCACGGGCGATAAGGTGAAGGTCGAAATGACCCCTTACGACCTGACGAAGGGCCGTATCACCTATCGCATGAAGTAAGCGGCGCGCCTGTCGCCCCGCTTCATCGGTACCGATGCACGAAAAAACCGCGCCCAGCGCGGTTTTTTTTCGTGCCCGCGAATCGCGCCGTAGGAGCGCGCCCAGCGCGCGACATCTCCTCGCGATGCACCCATTCTCCCCGATGCCCAGAAAGAATCGTCACGCTGCCTCACGCGGCAACGGGGTGGCTGGCCGGCGGGCCGGCGGCGTGGCGGGGCAATAAGTGTCAGGGGCCCGGTTCCCGTGTCAGGTGTCCGGCGGCAGACGGCAGGTGCCAGAGTGGCCTGATTCGAAGCCCTGCATAAAAGCGGGGCCGGACATGGATGCCCGGCCCCAAAAGATGTCGCGCGCAGGGCGCGCTCCTACGAAGAGCGTGCCCTGCTGCGTGCTGGTTACGCTTCGGCCGGGATCGGCGCCGCCGACTCCGTTTCCACGTGCAGCTCGTCGCCGTCGACCGACAGCGTGACCTTGCCGCCCTCGGCCAGCTTGCCGAACAGCAGCTCGTCTGCCAGCGCGCGCTTCACCTTGTCCTGGATCACGCGTGCCATGGGACGGGCACCCATCTGCGGATCGAAACCGTGTTCCGCCAGCCAGCGACGGGCTTCCGGGGTCACATCCACGCTGACCTTCTTCTCGGTCAACTGGGCTTCCAGCTCGATCAGGAACTTGTCGACCACGCGCAGGATGTGGTCGAAGTCGAGCGCCGTGAACTGGATGACCGAATCAAGCCTGTTGCGGAACTCCGGCGTGAACATGCGACGGATGGTCTCCATGGCGTCCGGTGCGTGGTTCTGCTTCACGAAGCCGATCCCGCGACGCGAAGCCAGCTGGGCACCAGCGTTCGTGGTCATCACGATGATGACGTTCTTGAAGTTGGCCTCGCGGCCGTTGGTATCCGTGAGGACGCCACGATCCATGACCTGCAGCAGGATGTTGTAGACGTCCGGGTGCGCCTTCTCGATCTCGTCCAGAAGCAGCACGCAGTGCGGGTGCTTGGTGATCTGCTCGGTAAGCAGGCCGCCCTGGTCGAAGCCGACGTAGCCCGGGGGTGCGCCGACGAGCCGCGACACGGAGTGCGCTTCCATGTATTCCGACATGTCGAAGCGAACCATCTCGATGCCCAACTGCATGGCCAGCTGACGGGTGACTTCCGTCTTGCCGACGCCCGTGGGCCCGGCGAGGAGGAAACTACCGATCGGCTTGGACGGATCGCCCAGGCCCGAGCGCGCCATCTTGATGGACGACGACAGGGCTTCGATCGCGGTGTCCTGACCGAACACCACCATCTTCAGGTTGCGCTCGAGGTTACGCAGCACGTCGCGGTCCGACGCGGAGACCTGCTTGGCAGGGATCCGGGCCATCTTGGCGATGATGTACTCGATCTCGGGCACGTCGACCTTGCCGGTACGCTCGTCTTCCGGCAGCAGGCGCTGGTGGGCGCCGGCTTCGTCGATGACGTCGATGGCCTTGTCGGGCAACAGGCGATCGGGAATGTGCTTGACCGACAGATCGACGGCTGCCCGAAGGGCCTCGTTGGAGTACTCCACCGAGTGGTGCTCTTCGAAGCGGCTCCTCAGCCCCTTCAGGATCTCGATGGAATCGGCCACGGTCGGTTCGACGACGTCGATCTTCTGGAACCGGCGTGCCAGCGCGCGATCCTTCTCGAACACGCCACGGAATTCCTGGAACGTGGTGGAACCGATGCAGCGAAGCTCACCCGAGGCGAGCATCGGCTTGAGGAGGTTCGACGCGTCCATGGTGCCGCCCGAGGCCGAGCCCGCACCGATGATGGTGTGGATCTCGTCGATGAACAGGATGGCGTTCGGCTGCTTCTTCAACTGCCCGATAACGGCCTTCAGCCGCTTTTCGAAGTCGCCGCGGTACTTGGTGCCGGCGACCAGCGCGCCCAGGTCGAGCGACCAGATCGTGCAGTCTTCCAGCACTTCGGGCACCTGCCCTTCGACGATGCGCTTGGCGAGCCCTTCGGCGAGCGCCGTCTTGCCCACGCCCGCCTCGCCCACGTACAGCGGGTTGTTCTTGCGGCGACGGCACAGGACCTGGATGGTGCGTTCCACTTCGTCGGCACGGCCGATGAGCGGATCGATCTTCCCCTGCACGGCGAGCTCGTTCAGGTTGCTGGCGTACTCGCTCAGGGGGTTCCCCTTGCCTTCGCCGCCCTCCTCGCCGTCACGCTCGGCGTTGGGAGCTGCCGCAGCAGCCTCGTCGCCGATCTTCGCGATGCCGTGCGAGATGTAGTTGACGACGTCGAGACGCGTAATTTCCTGCTGATGCAGGAAGTAGACGGCGTGGGAGTCCTTCTCGCCAAAAATGGCCACGAGCACGTTCGCGCCGGTGACTTCCTTCCGGCCCGACGACTGCACGTGGTACACGGCACGCTGCAGCACGCGCTGGAAGCCCAGCGTGGGCTGTGTATCGCGCTCGTCACCCGCAGGAAGCACGGGAACCGTCTCGGCGATGATCCTCTGGAGGTCTGCCGTGATACGCGGCAGGTCGACGCCGCAGGCGCGCAGCGCGGCCAGGGCCGAGGTGTTTTCCGTGAGGGCAAGCAACAGGTGCTCCACGGTCATGAACTCGTGGCGCTGTTCGCGAGCCTGCTTGTAGCAGTGCCCGATGGTGACTTCGAGATCCTTGCTGAACATAACGGACCGTCTCCGATAGCTGTGGGCGGCGGGGTCTAGCCCCTGTCAATGCCGCATGAACACCAGATGGGGCATTGGCTACATCTTTTCCATAGTGCACAACAGCGGGTGTTGGTTGGAACGTGAATACTCGTTGACCTGGGTCACTTTCGTTTCTGCCACCTCGCGGGTGAATACGCCGCAGACGCCCTTGCCGCGGGTATGCACGTGGAGCATCACCTGGACCGCCCGCTCCTGGTCCATCCCGAAGAAACTGCGGAGCACCTCGATGACGAAATCCATCGGGGTGAAGTCGTCGTTGAGCAGTAGTACCTGAAACAGCGGGGGTTTGGCGGTCTCGGGGCGTGAAGTCTCGAGCGCCAGGCCATGCCCGCGCTCGTTTTCCTGCTCGTGTTCGTGGTCCTGGGACATGTAATGGGAACCTTCGGTACGCGATTCGATTATATACACCGGTTTCCTGCGCTCTCTTGGCTCGATTTCCACAGGTAATGGCACAATATGCCTTTTTCCAGACCTGGCCTTCCTATTCAGCCGATGACCTCATCCATCCAGCAAGCCGAAAGTGTGTGGTGCCCCCGTGTCACGGTGGCTTGCCTCGTGGCGCAGGGCGACCGTTTCCTGATGGTCGAGGAAGAGATATTCGGGGAGCTGGCCTACAACCAGCCGGCCGGGCATCTCGATCCCGGCGAAACGCTGCAGACCGCCGCCGTGCGCGAGACCCTCGAGGAAACCGGGTACAGCGTCGCGCTCGACCACTTCCTTGGCGTGTGGCAGTGGGTCAGCCACGAGCATGGCGAGCAGGTGCTGCGCTTCGGCTTCGCCGGCCATGTCCTGGCCCATGACCCTGCGCGCACCCTCGACACCGGCATCCGCCGGGCCCTGTGGCTGCGCCGGGACGAAATCGAGGCGCTGGGCGCGCGGCTGCGCAGCCCGCTGATCCTCGAGACCATCGACGTATGGCTGGACGGGCGCCGGCTTCCGCTCGACACCGTGGCCAGCTTCCTCCCGGCCGGCACGCCGTGAAAGTGATCCTCGGCGTCTCGGGCGGCGTGGATTCCTCCGTCGCCGCCCTCCTGCTACAGCAGGCGGGGCACGAGGTGGAAGGCATGTTCATGCAGAACTGGGAGGAGGACGACCGCTCCGGGCCCTGCACTACCGACGACGACCGGAAGGACGCCGTGGCCGTGTGCGGCCGGCTGGGCATTCCCTTCCACGCGAGGAACTTCGCGGGGGAATACTGGGACGGCGTGTTTGCCTATTTCCTGGCCGAATACGCGGCGGGCCGGACCCCGAACCCCGACGTGCTGTGCAACCGCGAAATCAAGTTCAAGACGTTCCTCGAGCATGCCCAGGCCCTCGGCGCGGAGAAGATCGCGACGGGCCACTACGCACGCGTCGATTTCTTCGAGGGGCGCTACCGCCTCCTGCGCGCCGTGGACGCCGCCAAGGACCAGAGCTATTTCCTGCACGCGCTCGGGCAGAAGCAGCTTGCCGCCACCCTCTTCCCGGTCGGCGAGATCGAGAAACCGCTGGTGCGCGAACTCGCCAGGGAAGCCCGGCTTCCCACCCACGCGAAAAAAGACTCGACCGGCATCTGCTTCATCGGCGAGCGCGACTTCCGCTCCTTCCTGGCGCAGTACCTTCCGGCGAAACCCGGCCCGATGATCGACCCCGATGGGCGTGTCATCGGCGAGCACCAGGGCGTGATGTATTACACGCTCGGCCAGCGCAATGGGCTGGGCATCGGCGGCCGCGCGGGCGCGCCCGGCGAGCCCTGGTACGTCGTCGGGAAAGACGTGCCGGCCAATACCCTCATCGTGGCGCAGGGTGGCGAAAACCGCTGGCTGCAGTCCACCCGTCTCACGGCCACCGACACCACCTGGGTGGCGGGCGAGCCGCCCGGCCTGACACTGCGCTGCACCGCGAAAACCCGCTACCGGCAGGCCGATCAGGCCTGCACGGTCGAGATTCGCCCCGACGCGATCCACGTCGCCTTCGACGAGCCGCAGCGCGCGGTGACGCCGGGGCAGTCCGTGGTGCTTTACGACGGTGAGGTCTGCCTCGGTGGCGCGGTCATCGCCGCCACCGACGCACCTTACGGCGGCCTCGCCGCATGACACCGCCCACCCTTTTCCCAGGCCCCACGAATGAATGAAGAACGCGTCCTCGCCCTTGCCGGGGTTTTCCAGGGCGCCGCCCTGGTCCAGCAGCTGGCCACCGAGGGCCGGTGTGACGAGGTGGCTTTCGAAGCCAGCCTTTCCAGTGTGTTCCGTATCGATGCCGACTCCGTGTCGGGCGTCTACGGCGGCGTGAGCGGCGTGAGGCACGGCCTGCGCACCCTCGTGGCGCAATTCGACGACGGCACGCGCGACATCGCCGTGATGCGCATGGCCGTGACCGTACTGCGGCTGGAGCGCTCGCTGGCGAAGAACCGCCCCCTTCTCGATCGTCTGCGAGACGGTATCGTGTCGGCGCAGCGGCAGGTCGAGCATTTCGGCCTGTCGCACCCGAACGTCGCCGCCCGCCTGGCCGAGCTGTATGCCACCACGCTGTCCACGCTCAAGCCGCGGGTCATGGTGACGGGCAATCCCTCGCACCTGAACCAGAAGGCGAACGTCGACCGCGTACGTGCAGCCCTGCTGGCCTCGGCGCGGTCCGCCGTGCTGTTTCACCAGCTGGGCGGGCGCCAGTGGCACCTGCTCCTTCACCGGAAGCAGTGCGCGATGCTGGCGCGTGGCCTGCTCACCGGCTCGACGCTGGACGAAGGCGGCTGAGGGCGCCGGGCCCTCGCGCAGGACCGCGCCCTGCGCAACGTCTTTTCGCGACCCCTGGCCGTTCTACGCCGCGGGGTCGAGGCCGGGGACGGTGCCGGCCAGGCCGCGCAGCAGGTCGCCAAAGGCACCCAGGTCGTCGCGCCAGGGCGTGGCGCTGCGCCAGTAGAGCGCGATGTGCCGCCCCGGACGCGCACCATCCACCTTCGCCAGTACCACGTTGCGAATGGACGCGAGCCGCTCGTGCGCCAGCACGGGCACGAGCGTGTAGCCGCCGCGCAAGGCCACCAGCGTCGCCAGGCTCTCGATGCTGAGATCCTGGATGCGCTCCGGCCGGGCCGCACCGGGCATGCCCAGGTCAGAGACCCCGTTGCCGTGGCTTTCCGCCATAAGGGTCGCGTCGGCGGCATCGAGGTCGGTCAGGGCAATGGGGTCACGGCCTGCCAGCGGATGCGCCACGTGCAGCATCAGCTCGTAGGGCTCGAAAAAGAGCGAGCTGGATTCCAGCCCCGTCGCCGTCGTGCTGGGCGGCGCCAGCACCGCATCCAGCTCGCCTTCGTGCAGCCGGCGCAGCAGGCCGCGCGGCTTCCCCTCCGAAATGGTCAGGCGGGCACCGGGAAAGCGTTGCGGGAACGGCTCGATGAAATGGGGCAGCAGGTAGGGCCCGAGCGTCGACGGAACGCCCAGCCGCAACTCGCCACCGAAGGCGACGTCACCCGCGCGCGCGGCATGCTCCATATGCTCGGCCGCACCCAGCACGGCCTCGATATAGGCCAGCAGGCGCTGCCCGCCCACAGTGGGCACGACGCGCCGCCCCCCACGTTCGAACAGGGGCACGCCAAGGGCCTGCTCCACTTTCGACACCTGGTGGGACAGCCCCGAGGTACTGATGAACATCGCACGCGCCGCGCTGGCGAAGCTGCCCTCGCGGGCCACCGCCTGCACCAGCGCAAGGTCACGCAGCGACACTGACGACAGGGCTACCGAAATCATCGAACGCTGCGTGCCATCAAATACGTTTGCGCCCATGGGCCGCGCACTCCATTCTTTCGCCGCCGAATTAAACGCGCGGCCTCTGCCTGTTGACCCCCGCATTCTAGCCGGACACCCCGGTCTCACGGCGGTCGCAAGCAAGGGCCACACTGCGCGATAATCGACGCTTTGGCGGATCCCCGACGGGGCACCGCCCGGCCTCCCCAGCTAAAGAACGTCACGCCAGGAGTACAGCATGAAAGATTCGTTCTCGGTACGAGACAGCATCGAAGTCAACGGCAAGCGCCACACGATCGCCAGTCTGGCGAAGTTTGGCGACCGGTTCGACATCAAGCGCCTGCCCTACTCGATGAAGATCCTGCTCGAGAACCTGCTCCGCCAGGAAGACGGCGTCAACGTCACCTCGAAGGAAATCGAGGCCGTGGCGAAGTGGGATGCGAAGGCCGAGCCCGATATCGAAATCTCGTTCATGCCCGCCCGCGTGGTCCTGCAGGACTTCACGGGCGTGCCCTGCGTGGTCGACCTCGCCGCCATGCGTGACGCCGTCGCGAAGCTGGGCGGCGACCCGAACAAGATCAACCCGCTGGCGCCCGCCGAACTGGTCATCGACCATTCGGTGCAGGTCGACGCCTTCGGTTCGGAAAGCGCGCTCGACCAGAACGTCGAGATCGAATTCGAGCGCAACCAGGAGCGCTACTCGTTCCTGCGCTGGGGCCAGAAGGCTTTCAACAATTTCAAGGTCGTGCCGCCGCGCACCGGCATCGTGCACCAGGTGAACCTGGAGAACCTGGCGCGCGTCGTGTTCACCGCCGACGTCGACGGCGAGTCGTTCGCCTATCCGGACACCGTTTTCGGCACCGACTCGCACACCACCATGATCAACGGCCTGGGCGTCCTCGGCTGGGGCGTGGGCGGTATCGAGGCCGAAGCCGCCATGCTGGGCCAGCCGTCGTCCATGCTGATTCCGCAGGTCGTGGGTTTCCGCCTGACCGGCAAGCTGGGCGAAGGCGTCACCGCCACCGACCTGGTGCTTACCGTGACCCAGATGCTGCGCAAGCTCGGCGTGGTCGGCAAGTTCGTCGAGTTCTTCGGCGAAGGCCTGCCCAACCTGCCGCTGGCCGATCGCGCGACCATCGCCAACATGGCGCCGGAATACGGCGCGACCTGCGGCATCTTCCCGATCGACCAGGAGTCGCTGAACTACATGCGCCTCTCGGGCCGCGACGAAGCGCAGATCGACCTGGTGGAAACCTACGCCAAGGCCCAGGGCCTGTGGTACGACGCCGATACGCCGGAAGCCGAATTCACCACCACGCTCGAGCTCGATCTCGCCGACGTCCGTCCGTCCATGGCCGGCCCGAAGCGTCCGCAGGACCGCGTCCTGCTCGAGGGCGTGCAGCAGAGCTTCCTCGACGTGGTCGGCTCGCTCACCACGAATCGCCGGAAGAACATCGACCTCGCGAGCTTCAGCAATGAAGGCGGCGGTACGGCCGTCGGCAACGAAGCCAACAATGTCGGCGAAGACGGCGGCGTGCTGGTGGAGAAGAACGGCGAGTCGTTCCGCATCCACGACGGCTCGGTGGTCATTGCAGCCATCACCTCGTGCACGAACACCTCCAACCCGGCGGTCATGCTCGCCGCGGGCCTGGTGGCCAAGAAGGCCGCTGCGCGTGGCCTCACGTCCAAGCCGTGGGTCAAGCCCTCGCTCGGGCCGGGCTCGCTGGTCGTTACGGAATACCTCAACAAGACCGGCCTCCTCAAGGAGCTGGAGAAGGTCAACTTCTACGTGGTCGGTTACGGCTGCACCACCTGCATCGGCAACTCGGGCCCGCTGCCGGCCGAGATCAGCAAGGGCATTGCCGAGGGCGACCTCGCCGTGGCGTCCGTGCTGTCGGGTAACCGCAACTTCGAGGGCCGCGTGCATCCGGAAGTGAAGATGAACTACCTGGCTTCGCCGCCGCTGGTGGTCGCCTATGCACTGGCCGGCACGCTCAACATCGACCTCACGAAGGATCCCATCGCCAACGGTAGCGATGGCAAGCCCGTGTATCTGAAGGACATCTGGCCGACCAACAAGGAAGTGTCCGATGCCATCGCGGGTGCCATCAACCCGCAGATGTTCAAGGACAGCTACGCCGACGTCTTCCGCGGCGACAGCCGCTGGAATGCCATCGCCTCGCCCGATGGCCAGACCTACGCCTGGGACGATTCCACCTACATCAAGAACCCGCCCTACTTCGACAACATGTCGGCCGAAGCCGGCACCATCGAAGACATCCACGGCGCCCGCGCCATGGGCATCTTCGGTGACTCGATCACGACCGACCACATCTCGCCGGCCGGTTCGATCAAGAAGGACAGCCCGGCGGGCCGCTTCCTGATCTCGCGTGGCGTCGAGGCGAAGGACTTCAACTCCTACGGCTCGCGTCGCGGTAACGACGATGTCATGGTGCGCGGTACGTTCGCCAACATCCGCATCAAGAACCTGATGCTCGACGGCGTGGAAGGTGGCTTCACGAAGTACATTCCCACCGGCGAAGAAATGGCGATCTACGACGCCGCCATGAAGTACAAGGCCGATGGCACACCCCTCGTCGTCCTCGCCGGCAAGGAATACGGCACGGGTTCGTCGCGCGACTGGGCGGCCAAGGGCACGTTGCTGCTGGGCGTCAAGGCCGTCATCACCGAGAGCTTCGAGCGCATCCATCGCTCCAACCTGGTCGGCATGGGCGTGCTGCCCTGCCAGTTCCAGGAAGGAGAGAATGCGCAGACGCTCGGGCTGAAGGGTGACGAAGTATTCGACATCACCGGCCTGGAAGGTGGCGAATCGAAGACGGCAACGGTGAAGGCCACTCGCCCCGACGGCTCCGTCACGCAGTTCACGGTGAAGGTGCTGCTGCTGACCCCGAAGGAACGCGAGTTCTTCCGCCACGGCGGCATCCTGCAGTACGTGCTCCGCCAGCTCGCCAAGGCAGCCTGACAGGTCGCGATGGCCTGATGGCCATCGCTGCTGATGACTGCGGGCGTCCGATGGTTGCGGGCGCCTGATCGCTGCGGGCGTCCGATGGTTGCGGGCGCCTGATCGCTGCGGGCGTCCGATGATTGCGGGCGCCTGATGATCATGTAGGAGCGCGCCCTGCGCGCGACAGCTCTTCGCGAAAGGCTGTCGCGCGCAGGGCGCGCTCCTACGTCAGGGCTATCGCAAGGCCGTGGGCTATCGCAAGGCCGTGGGCTATCGCAAGGCCGTGGGCTATCGCAAGGCCATGACCTATCGCCGACAGGGCAATCCCTGTCGGCGTTTTTGTTTGGCATGCGGTACGGTGTGCGCATAACCTGCCGTCTTCACCCGCACGCCCTTCATTTTCCCGGCCTTTTTCACGTTGCAATGCGTCTTGCCGCTATACGCAGGCGTATGCTCCAATGCCGCGATCGTACGACGGGTCGCCGTGCGAAAGTCACCACCTGGAGTCCTTTCGATTCATGAGCATTGAGCGTCCCTGGCTTGCCCACTATCCCGCTGGTATTCCTGCCACCGTCGACGTCGACGCCTATCGCTCCGTCGCGGCAGTGTTCGAAGAATCCTTTAAGAAATTTCGTGATCGCCCGGCGTTCTCCAACTTCGGCAAGGTACTCACCTACGGGCAGATCGACGAGCTCTCCGCTGCGTTCGCGGGTTACCTCTCCGGCGAACTCGGCCTGAAGAAAGGTGATCGCATCGCGATCATGCTGCCGAACCTGCTGCAGTATCCGGTCGCGTTGTTCGGTGCACTGCGCCTCGGCCTCACGGTGGTCAATACCAACCCGCTGTACACCGCGCGCGAACTGCACCACCAGCTGGAAGACTCGGGCGCGAAAGCGCTGGTCGTGCTCGACAACTTCGCAGCCACGGCGCAGCACGCCATCGACGGCACGAAGATCGACAGGGTCATCACGACGGGCGTTGGCGACCTGGTCGGCTTCCCCAAGGGCAACATCATCAATTTCGTGGTGAAGTCCGTTCGCAAGGAAGTGCCTCCATACAAGCTTCCCCAGGCCATCCGCTTCGGCGACGTCCTGTCGCGCGGCAAGGCCCATGCGCTGCCCGCCGTCGATATCGCGCCGGAAGACGTCGCGTTCCTCCAGTACACCGGCGGCACCACCGGCGTCGCCAAGGGCGCCATGCTCACGCACCGCAACATGGTGGCGAACATGCTGCAGACGCGGCCGTGGGTTGCAGGCCATGCGCGTCCGGGCGAAGAGACGATCATCACCGCGCTTCCGCTCTATCACATCTTCTCGCTCACCGTTAACTGCCTGATCTTCACCAGCCTGGGTGGCCTGAATCACCTGATCACGAACCCGCGCGACATGAAGGGCTTCGTCAAGGAGCTGCAGAAGACGAAGTTCACCGCCATCACCGGCGTCAACACGCTTTTCAACGGCCTGCTCAACACGCCCGGGTTCGACAAGGTCGATTTCTCGAACCTGCATCTCGCCATGGCCGGCGGCATGGCCCTGCAGCGCTCGGTCGCCGAGCGCTGGCAGAAAGTCACCGGCCGTGCGGTCATCGAAGGCTACGGCCTTACCGAGACCTCGCCGGTCGCCTTTGCCAACCCCGTCGACGTTGCCGGGTACACCGGTTCGATCGGGTACCCGATTCCGGGAACGGATGCCGAGATCCGCGACGAAGAAGGCAAGCCCGTCGCCCTCGGCGAAGCGGGCGAGCTCTGCATCCGCGGCCCGCAGGTCATGAAGGGTTACTGGAGCCAGCCGGACGAGACCTCGAAGGTCCTCGACGCCGATGGCTGGTTACGCACGGGCGACATCGCGAAGATGGATGCCACCGGCCAGGCGTTCATCGTCGACCGGAAGAAAGACATGATCCTCGTGTCGGGCTTCAACGTTTACCCGAATGAGATCGAAGACATCGTCATGCGCCACCCCGGCGTCAACGAGGTGGCTGCTGTCGGCATCGAAGATGAACATTCGGGCGAAGTGGTGAAGATCTTCGTGGTCCGCAAGGATCCTTCGCTGACGGAAGAGGCACTGCGCGAGTACTGCCGCGAGAACCTGACCGGATACAAGCGACCGAAACAGATCGAGTTCCGCGATGCGCTGCCGAAGTCGAACGTCGGCAAGATCCTCCGTCGGGAACTGCGCGACGAGGATCGTGCGAAGCGGAAGGCGGCAGCGAAGGCTTGAGGTTTCCGGCCAGGGGCATCGCGCGCAGGGCGCGCTCCTACGGGGAAATCGTAGCCCGGCGAGGTAATTTCCCCAGGGAATCGTGGCCCGGCGAGGAATCGTGGCCCGGTTAGATAAATCGTGGCCCGGCGGAGGGAGCCGTGGCAGGGGGCTAGTCGTCCTTCCAGGCTTCCAGCGTGTCTGCGTAACCACCGAGCAGCTCCCATAGCGGAGCCTGCTTGTCTTCGGGGATGAGCGTGTATTCCATGCCCACCTGGCGCGCGGAGATGCGAGTCACGCGGGCCTCCATGTGGATGTGGAGGTCATGGCCGAAGATCATGTCGAGGATCCAGGTCTGGCCTGGTTCGCCGCGCCAGCCGAGTGGCCGGCGCAACAGGGCGCCCGTGGCCGAAATGTCCACCAGGTCCGTGGGGTGTGCCTCTCCGCCGCGGCTCAGGAGCACCGCGGTCTGGACCTTCATGCGCGCGTGGCGGTAGCGCAGGCTTTCCTTGTCGGAAGACATCATCGTTTCATCCATCCCGGCGTTTCAATCTCGCGAAACTAACGTTCCGTGTCACTAAGGGACACATTAGCGCAGTCGAGGGTCCTGCCTGCTTCCAGGGGCGTTCACTCGTTACCGCGCGTCTTCAGCACACCCGCACGGACCAGCGCACCGGCACCGAACCGGCCGTTGATCAGGTCCTGCACGCCATCGGAGCGCTTTTCGGCGCGCGGTGCGGAAAACATGTCCTGCTGTTCGTCGCCGTGCCGCACATCGAAACCCGACAGCGTCACGCCGAGCAGTCGAAGCCTCGGACGGGGGTGCTGGTTCCACCAGACGTGAAGCAAACGGCGTGCCACGGCGTAGATTTCGGGCGTACCGTTGCCAGCCACGGGCAGCTGGGCCTGTCGGCTATGGGTCACGAAGGGCGGTTCCCGCAGCTTTACCGACACCGTGCGCGCCTCGACCTCGCGCGACCTTGCCCGCGCGCCCACCCGCTCGCACTGGCGCAACAGCCAGGCCTCGGCGATGGACAGATCGTCCACGTCGTACTCGAAAGTCCATTCAGCACCGATGGAGACTTCGGGCGCATCCGTCACCACGGGCCGCCGGTCTTCGCCACGGCATAGCTCCCTCAACAAGGCAGCGTGGCGCTCGCCTACCGCCTTGTTGAGACGCCAGGCATCGGCCCGGACAAGGTCGCCGATGGTGCGGATCCCCACGCGCTGCAACGCTTCCTCCGCCACCTTGCCCACCGTCCACATGCGGCCGATCGGGAGCGGATCGAGGTAGCCCTGCACTTCGTCCGGCGCCACGAAGAGAAATCCGTTCGGCTTGGACAGTTCACTTGCCAGCTTGGCCAGCAATTTGTTGTGAGCCATGCCCACCGAAGCGTTAAGGCCGGTTCTGGCGCGAATGTCATCTTTTACCCGGCGCCCGATGGCCTCGATAGACGAGAACAGTTTCAGGCTGCCTGTCACGTCGAGGAACGCCTCGTCCAGCGAGAGCCCCTCGATCATCGGCGTGACTTCCGCGAACACCTGGAAGACCACGTCGGAAATGGCTTTGTAGCGGTCGTGGCGCGGATAGATGTAGACGGCACCCGGACAGCGCCGCCGCGCCTCGGACGTGGCCATGGCCGACCGCACACCATATTTGCGTGCTTCGTAATTGCATGTGGACACCACGCCGCGTCGTCCCAGGCCGGCCACGACGACGGGCTTTCCGACCAGTGACGGGTCGTCCAGTTCCTCCACGGAGGCGTAGAAAGCATCCATGTCGACGTGGATGATGGCGCGGGGTACCGGTGGCATGGGGATATTGTGCCGCAACCGGGCACCCGCCTGTGTGGAGGCCGCTGGACTTGCGCGAGCACAGGCGATACCCTATGTCCAATCGGGTGAACTTATTCGGGCAACTCGCCCTCACCGGTCCGTGCGCGGACCGGCAGCGGACAGCTCCCGACGATATCTCACAGACGGTGACCCTCCTGAAGTGTCCAGCGATATTGCCCTTCGCTCGTCGGAGACGATGCGTGGCAAATCGCACGAGGTGGCTCGCGACCTTTCTGACGTGTGCCGATGACTAAAGAGACAACCGAAGTCCAGGTGGTCGAGAAAATACAGGGAGCCTTTGCCGGCGTCCCGCAACAACAGGAAATGCCCCTGGCGCTGGTGCGCGGGCAGCCTGTGTTGCAGATGCCCCAGGATCTGTACATCCCGCCGGATGCACTCGAGGTCATCCTCGAATCGTTCGAAGGACCACTGGATCTCCTGCTTTACCTGATACGCCGCCAGAACCTGGACATCCTCGATATACCGGTTGCCGAAATCACCCGGCAATACCTGGATTACATCGACATGATGCGCGAGGTCATGCGACTGGAACTCGCGGCGGAATACCTGCTGATGGCGGCGATACTGGCGGAGATCAAATCCAGGCTGCTGCTTCCCCGGCCCCCCGCCGAGGAAGGCCTGGAAGACGACCCCCGGGCCGAGCTGGTAAGAAGGTTGCAGGAATACGAACGCTTCAAGCGGGCCGCGGCGGATATCGAAGCACTGCCACGGCTCGAGCGCGACACCACGGTGGTCCATGCCTTCATCGGCGAGAACAACGTCGTGCGGGTGCCGCCGCCGCTGGACCTGAAGGAAATGCTCCTGGCGCTGAAGGATGTCCTGACGCGCGCTGATCTGTTCACGCACCATGCCATCCAGCGCGAACCGCTCAGTGTCCGCCAGCGCATGACGGACCTGCTCGGCACGCTCAGCGCGGCGGGCGGCTTCCACCGCTTCGAGACACTGTTCGACGTCAGCGAAGGTCGCCTCGGCGTCGTGGTTACCTTCCTGGCCATGCTGGAACTGGCGAAGGAAATGCTCGTCGAGATCGTGCAGGAAGAAGCCCTCGGGCCCATCTACCTGAAGACGAAAGTACCGAACGAAGAAGCGCACGACGAAGCGCTTGCCTGACGGCCCCCGACGGGGCAATGAATTCACTCCGAGGCCTATGCAACCGGATCAACTCAAACCCATCGTGGAAGCGACGCTCCTCGCGTCGACCCAGCCGATGACGGTCGCGCAGATAAAGGCGATCTTCGGCGAGGAAGACGAGGTCACCACCGACGACATCGTGGTGGCACTGGCTTCGCTCAACCATGAGTGCGACGGCAGGGGCGTTGAATTGCTGGAGGTCGCGTCCGGCTGGCGTTACCAGGTCCGACGCGAAGTGCATCCCTGGGTATCGCGACTGTGGGCCGAACGGCCGAGCCGTTACTCCCGGGCCCTGCTGGAAACGCTGGCACTGATTGCCTATCGCCAGCCGATCACCCGGCCCGAGATCGAACAGATTCGTGGCGTGGTGGTTTCGTCCAACATCATCAAGACGATGGAAGAACGCGAATGGATCCGCATCGTCGGATACCGCGACGTTCCCGGCAAACCCGCCCTGTTCGGCACCACCCGGGGTTTCCTCGATTACTTCAACCTGAAATCGCTGGACGCCCTGCCCCCGCTTTCGGAGATCCGCGACCTCGAGGACATCAACCCGCAGCTGCGCCTTGCCAGCGACGCGGATGGTGTCCCCGCCCGGGCCGCACTGCCTACCACGCTGTCGATCGACCCGGACGGCGAAAGCTCCACGAATACCGAAGACACCGATGATGTCGTGGCCGATGCCACGGCTTCCCCCACTGCCGATGAGGCAGAGAATCCCCAAGGCGACGTCACCCAGGACGACGCCACGATAGATACCGAGGAGTCACGCGCATGAATGCGCCGCAACGTTCCCTGCTCAGCCTCAAGCGCGGCGAAAGCCGCACCGAAGACAATCCCCTTCTCGAGGAGCGCCTGCACAAGGTGCTCGCCAACGCCGGGCTCGGCTCGCGCCGGATGCTCGAACAGCGCATCCAGGCAGGCGAAGTCGAGGTCAACGGCGCCGTCGCCACCATCGGCGCCAGCGTGCACGCGGGTGACCGCGTCACCCTCGACGCCAAACAGTTCGTCGTCGCCACCGACAACCGCAATGACGCGGAAGTGCTCGTCTACCACAAGCCGGAAGGCGTGGTGACGACGCGCGACGATACCGAGGGCCGTCCCACCGTCTTCGAACAGCTGCCGCGCCTGAAGGGTGCGCGCTGGGTCGCCGTGGGTCGCCTCGACATCAACACCACCGGCCTCCTGCTGCTCACGACCGACGGCGAGCTCGCCAACGCGCTGATGCACCCGAAAAGCGGCCTCGAGCGCGAGTACCTCTGCCGCGTCCACGGCGAAGTACCCGACGAGACCATCGAGCGCCTCAAGGCCGGCGTCGAGCTGGAAGACGGCCCGGCACGCTTCGACGAAATCGCCACGATCAGCCGCGGCGGAAGCCACAGCTGGTTCCGCGTCACCATCCGCGAGGGCCGTAACCGCGAGGTCCGCCGCCTGTGGGATTTCGCCGGCTTCCTCGTCAGCCGCCTGAAGCGCATCCGCTATGGCACGGTCGAACTGCCGCGTGCACTGCGCCGTGGCGACTGCGAGTCGCTCGACGAGACCGCGATCAAGGAACTCCGCGAACGCTCGGGTCTCGGCGCGCCTGCGCCGGTGCTTACACTGAGCGCCGTCGTGCACCAGCGCCGCGCCCCGCGTCACGTCACCGAATACAAGCCCAACGGTGGCCCGGCCAGCGCGTGGAGCTCGGGTCGTCACGACGAAGCCCGTGAACTGACGGCCTTCGATCGCCTGCGCGACGACAACCCGCGCGGTGGCCGGGGCGGCGCTGGCGGCGGCCGTGGTCGCCCCGGTGCAGGTGGTGGCCAGGGCAACGGCGCCCCGCGTCGCGAGGTCAACGGCAACGTGGCCCGCCCGGACCGTGGCGGTAGCGCCGGCGGCCCGCGCAAGCCTTCGTCGCGCCGCGTGGCACCCGGGCAGGAACTGCCGTCGCCGCGCACGTGGTTTGCCGGCGACAGCCGCACCAGCGGCAACTCGGCAGGCAACCGGGACGGCAACAGCGCGGGCAACCGTGGCCCGCGTCCGGCCGGTGGCGGTTATGCAGGTGGCGGTAATCGCACCGGTGGCGGTGGCTACGCAGGTGGCGGTAATCGCACCGGTGGCGGTGGCGGTTACGCGGGCGGTGGAAATCGTACCGGCGGCGGCCAGGGCGGCGCACGTGCTGACGGCAATCGCGCAGCATCCGGCGGCAGCCGCTTCGAAGGTGCCAACGGCAATCGCGGCAGCCGTCCCCCGGGCGGTGGCCCCGGCGGTAACCGCGCAGGCGGCGGTGGCGGCAATCGCGCGGGCGGCGCGGGCGGCGGAAACCGTGCCGGTGGCGGCCCGCGTCCCGGCGGCAACCGTGGCGGTCGCCCCGGTGGCGGCGGTGGCGGTGGCAACCGCGGCGGTAATCGCTAATCGCGGCGGTAATCGCTAAGCCCCGATGAGAAAAAAAGGCCCTGCTTCCAAGCAGGGCCTTTTTTTATGGCGCAGTAGGAGCGCGCCCTGCGCGCGACATCTTTTCGCGAATACCCCACATCTTTTCGCCAATACCCCATATCTATTCGCGAGAAGCCGTCGCGCGCAGGGCGCGCTCCCACAAGGCGGCGTCAGCGGTGGAACAATGTCAGCGCGTCAGCGGTGGGACGATGGCGGCGCGTCAGCGGTGGCGGCTCGCCAGTTTCTTCGCCACCGCGTCGAAGCCGATCCCGCGCGCGCGCAGCGCGACGATCAGATGGAACACGAGGTCGGCGGCTTCGCCGATCAATGCATCGTCGTCCTGCGCCACGGCGGCAAGCGCGGTCTCGACGCCCTCCTCGCCTACTTTCTGTGCGATCCGGCGAATACCGCCGTCGAACAGGCTGGTGGTGTAGCTCCCTTCCGGGCGGTCCGCGTGGCGGAGTGCCACGAGTGCATCCAGTTCGGCGAGAAAGCCCAGCGATGGCGCCACGTCGTCACCGAAGCAGCTGGTGGTCCCGGTGTGGCAGGTCGGACCCGCGGGCAGCGCGCGCACGAGGAACGTGTCGGCGTCGCAGTCCTGGCGCAGGTCGATCAGGGCGAGCGTATCGCCCGAGGTTTCGCCCTTGGTCCACAGACGTTGTTTGCTGCGACTGAAGAACGTGACCAGCCCTGTATCCAGGGTCTGCGCCAGCGCCGCTTCGTCCATGTACCCAAGCATCAGCACCTCGCCGGTCAGCGCGTGCTGCACGATGGCGGGAAGGAGGCCGTCGCCCTTCGCGAAATCGGGAACGGTGTCGCTCATAGCCTTACCTCGATACCTTCGTTGCGCAGATCGCGCTTCAATGCGGGAATGCCGATCTCGCCGGAATGGAAAACACTGGCGGCCAGCGCGGCGTCGACATCGGCCTCGCGGAACACCTGCGTGAAATGAGCATGCGACCCTGCCCCGCCCGATGCCACGAGCGGCACGCGGCACAGGGCGCGCGCCGCCGTGAGCTGCTCGATATCGTAACCGTGCCGGACACCGTCGGTACCCATGCAGTTAAGCACGATCTCGCCCGCACCGAGTTCTTGGATTTCCTCGATCCAGTCGAGCGTACGCTTGCGTAGCGCCTGCGTGCGCGACGGGTCACCCGTGTATTGGCGCACGCGCCACTCCCCGTCGTCATCGCGAAGGCTGTCGACACCGACGACCACGCACTGCACGCCGAACGCGTCGGCCACTTCGGTGATGAGTCGTGGACGCTCGAGCGCAGGAGAGTTGATGGAGATCTTGTCCGCGCCGGCATGCAGCACCGCGCGCGCGTCGTCGACGCTGCGGATGCCGCCCGCGACGCAGAACGGAATGTCGATCTCACGAGCCACGCGTTCGACCCAGTCACGATCGACGCGGCGACCCTCCGGGCTGGCGGTGATGTCGTAGAACACGAGTTCGTCCGCGCCTTCGTCGCGATAGCGCAGCGCCAGCTCGACGATTTCGCCCACCACCACATGGTCGCGGAAGCGCACGCCCTTGACCACGCGGCCATCGCGCACGTCGAGACACGGAACGATGCGGCGGCTCAGCATGGGGCGTTGGCCTTCGACGTGATCGCAAGCGCATCGGACAACGCAAACGCGCCTTCCAGCAGGGCGCGACCGAGGATCACGCCCCCCACGCCCATGGTGGCAAGCCCGGCGATGTCCTCGAGCGACCGCACGCCGCCGGAAGCCTGCACATCCATACCCGGTGCAAGCGTCGCCAGGTGACGGTACAGCGCCACGTTGGGGCCGGTCATCGTGCCATCGCGATCGATGTCAGTACACAGCAGATGCCGTGCGCCGGCCGCGCGGTACCACGGCACCAGGTCGTCGAGCGTGCGGTCTTCGTCGGCCGTCCATCCGGCGCTCGGCAGTTTCCACAGTCCGTCTCGGAACCGGGTATCCAATGCGAGCACGATGCGCTCCGCACCGTAGCGACCGATCCAGGCGGCGACGGCTTCGGGATCGCGCATCGCGATGCTGCCGACGACGACGCGCTGGACGCCTGCATCGAGCAGGCGCCGCACGCCTTCTTCGTCGCGGATACCGCCGCCCGCCTGCACGCGGAGCCGGCCCCCGGACGCGATCCCCGCGACCGTGGCGAGATTTTCGAAGCGGCCGGAACGCGCGCCGTCGAGATCCACGACATGCAGCCAGCTGGCACCCTCGTCGGCATAATGTGCCGCCAGTGCTTCGGGCTCGAAGGCAAACGTCGTCTGCTGCGAATAGTCGCCCTTGAACAGGCGGACGACCTGCCCTTCGCGAAGATCGATGGCGGGAATGGGTAAGGTCATAGCGTCAGGAAGTTCTGCAGGAGCTGCGCGCCGACGGCGGCGGAGCGCTCGGGGTGGAATTGCATGCCCATGAAGTTGCCCGAGGCAACCACGGCGGAGAAGGACTGTCCGTGTTCGCTGGAAGCGAGCGTGTAGTCGCCCACCGGCACGGCGTAGCTGTGGACGAAGTAGGCGGTATCGCCTTCCCGCATGCCGGCGGTAAGTGGATGCGATACCGTGGCATCGAGTGTGTTCCAGCCCATGTGCGGCACGCGCAGGCCGGGTGCGCCGCGTAGGTGGCGAACCGTGGCCGGCACCACGCCAAGGCATTCGGTGTCACCTTCTTCCGACCGCTCGCAAAGGAGCTGCATGCCGAGGCACACGCCAAGCACGGGCTGCGTCAGGCTGCGGAGTACGTCGACAAGGCCGGCGTCGCGCAACATGCGCATGCCGGGTGCCGCCGCGCCTACGCCGGGGAGGATCACATGCGATGCCTGTCGGATGCGATCGGCATCCGACGTCAGCTCGGCATCGGCACCCAGTCGCTGCAGCGCATAGCGTACTGAACCGATGTTGGTACCGCCTGCATCGACAAGGACGACGCTCATCAAAGCGCCCCTTTCGTGCTCGGCAACTCTTCGCCCTCGCGTCGGATCGCCTGGCGAAGCGTGCGCGCCACGACCTTGAAGCACCCCTCGACCATATGGTGCGCGTTGTCGCCATACACGGTGAGGTGCAGGTTCGCGCCAAGCGTTTCGCAGAGCGAGCGGAAGAAATGCGGCACGAGCTCCGTCGGGACGTCGCCGACGCGCTCCCGCGGGAAGTCGCCCTCGAACACAAAGTAGGGGCGACCCGAGAGGTCGAGTTCCGCACGGGCCGCGCTTTCGTCCATGGGCAGCGCAAAACCATAGCGGCCGATGCCACGCTTGTCGCCGAGGGCCTGCCGCAAGGCCTGCCCCAGTGCGAGGGCCGAGTCCTCGATGGTGTGGTGTTCGTCGATATGGGTGTCGCCGTCGCATGTGAGGTTCAGTGCGAAACCACCGTGCTTGCCGATCTGCTCGAGCATATGGTCGAAGAAGCCAAGGCCCGTGTGGACGACGGGATCCGCGACGCGGTCGAGATCCACCGACACGCGGATGGACGTCTCTTTCGTTTTTCGCACGATGGAGGCGGTGCGGGGCGCGTCGAGCAGTTCGTGTGCCACGTCCTTCCAGCTCATGCCCGCGGGCCCGACGCGAAAGCCACGCACGCCCATGTTTGCTGCAAACGCCAGATCGGTTTCGCGGTCGCCGACCATCGCCGACCGGGCGCGGCTCCAGCTGTCGTCCGCAAGCCAGTGACGCGCCAGCCCGGTCGCCGGCTTGCGCGTCTCCCTGTTCTCGTGCGCAAAGCTTCGATCGATGAGCTGCTCGCGGAAATGAATGCCCTGCGATGACAGGATACTCACGAGCAGCGCATGCGGGCCGTCGAAGGTCTCCTGGGGAAACGAAGGCGTACCCAGCCCGTCCTGGTTCGTCACGAGAACCAGTTCATAGCCTGCTGCGACGCAACGCTGCAACGCGGCGATGACGCCAGGCAGAAGGGCCAGCTTTTCGTAGCTGTCGATCTGCTGATCGGCAGGTTCCTCGATGAGGCACCCGTCGCGGTCCAGGAAAAGGATCTTTCGACTCATGTGCCGGCTCCTGCCTTCAGCACCGCAATGACGCGGTCATTTTCATTGCCCGTGCCGATGGTGATGCGAAGGGCATCGCCGAGGCCCGGATAGCGGCTGATGTCACGCACCACGATGCCGGCGGCAAGCAGGCGCTTGTAGGTAGCTGACGGGTCATCGAAACGTACCGCCAGGAAATTCGCATGCGATGGCAGGACGGCGCGCACGCCGGGCTGTTTCGCCAGTTCGACCAGCATGCGTGCCCGCTCGTTGAGCAGTTCGTGCACATGGTGGCGCTGCACGCGACGCCCCTCGTACGAAAGTGCCGCGAGTGCGGCATCCACGCACGGCGACGGCAACGGATACGGGGGAATGATCCTGCGCAGCAGGCCTGTCACGTCCCTGTTCGCGATGAGCGTGCCGATGCGCGCGCCGGCCAGCGACCACGCCTTCGACAGCGTACGCAGCACGGCGACGTTTTCGTGCGCGTCGATCAGGCGGGTTGCGCTCGGGGTACCGCTGAATTCGGCATAGGCTTCATCGACCACGAGCAGCGCGCGGCCCGCCAGTTCCCGTGCCAGTCGCTCGAGCACCGCAGTGTCGACGAGGTTACCCGTCGGATTGTTCGGCGTGCACACGAAGACCAGGCGAGTCTCCGGGGTGACGGCTGCCAGCAGCGCATCGGGATCCAGCCGGCCCCCGTCCTCGAGCGGCGACTCGATGACCGTCGCCCCCTGGATCCTGGCGCATACGGCATACATGCCGAAGGTGGGCGGTGAAATCACCACGGCGTCCTGCCCTGCACGGCAGAAGGCACGCACGAGCAGGTCGATGGCTTCGTCGCTACCACGTGTAACGAGCAGCCGATCCGCCGGCGAATCGTAAAGCTCGGCGAGTGCTTCGACGAGTGCGCGCGGCTGCGGATCGGGATACCGGTTGAGTCCCTCGCCACCTGGCACGTTCGGTGGCCGGGACGACTCGTTCGCATTGAGGAGGACGGTACCGCCCTGGGCCTCCATGCGTGCGCTCGAATAAGGTGCCAGCGCACGGATGTCGGCGCGGGCAAGGTCGAGGATGCTCATGCGCTGGCCTCCATGGCGGCGAGGCGCAGCGTCACGGCACGACGGTGGGCCTCCAGTTGCTCGGCTTTGGCCAGCACGGCGGCACAGGGGCCGATGTGGCGCAGGCCTTCCGCCGTCACTTCCTGCACCGTCACCTGCTTCTGGAAACTGGCGACTGACACGCCGCTATAGCTCCTGGCATACCCGTAGGTGGGCAGCACGTGGTTGCTGCCGCTGCAATAGTCACCGACGGACTCGGGGGTCCACTCACCGAGGAAGACGGAGCCGGCGGATTCCACGTCGTCGAGGAGCGCACGCGGTTCGGCCGTCTGGATGATCAGGTGCTCCGGCGCGTAGAGGTTGCTCACCGCCACTGCCGCTGCCAGATCGTCGACGAGGATCAACCGGCTCTCGCCGAGTGCCACGGCGGCGATGTCGCCACGCGGCAGTTCACGACGCTGGCGTTCGACTTCGGCTTCCACGCGGTCGAGCAGGTCGCCCGAGGGACTGACCAGCAGCACCTGGGAATCCGGGCCGTGCTCCGCCTGCGACAGCAGATCTGCTGCGACGAAGCGTGCATCGGCGCCCTCGTCGGCGATGACGAGCACTTCGGAAGGACCGGCAGGCATGTCGATCGCGGCGCCGGCCGGATCGCCGGCGGACTGCAGCTTGGCTTCGGTCACCCACGCGTTGCCCGGGCCGAACAGCTTGTCGCAACGGGGAACGGTCGCGGTGCCATACGCCATGGCGGCGATGGCCTGGGCGCCACCCAGCTTGAAGACGCGGTGCACGCCCGTGGTCTTCGCGGCGAAAAGCACGGCATCGTCGCAGCGACCATTCGCCTGCACCGGCGTACAGAGCACGACGTCATGGCAACCTGCGATGGCCGCCGGCACGCCGAGCATGATGGCGGTCGACGGCAGCGGCGCGCCGCCCGCGGGCACATAGAGGCCCACACGCCGGATCGGACGCAGGACGCGTTCCACGCGGACACCCGGTGCCGTGTCGACCGAGACCGGCGCAGGCGCGGCCGCGCGGTGGAAATAGTCGATGCGCCCGGCCGCCTCGCGCACCGCGGCCTTGAGCTCGGGCGACAGGCGCGCTTCGGCCTGCGCGAACTCGTCATCGGTCACGGCCAGCGCGTCGAGTGTCGTACCGTCGTAACGGGCCGTGAGCTCGACCAGCGCTTCGTCGCCACGCTTGCGCACATCAGCGATGATCGCTTCCACGCCCTGCCGCAGGTCGGCCGCGCGCGACTGCATCGGTCGCGCGAGCGCGGCGTCGCGGCCTGCCTCGTCGAGGGAATTCCAGTCAATCCGTTTCATGCCAGCATTTTCTCCACCGGCAGCACGAGCATGTCGCGGGCGCCGGCACGTTTCATGTCTTCGAGCTGGCGCCAGCTGACCGAGCCGGCGCACAGCGCCTGCAGCACCACCTGGTCGGGCTCGCCGTCAACAGGCGTGAGGGTCGGGATGGGAGTACCCGGCAGGAGGCGGGTGATTTCCGCGAGTGCCGCGCGCGGGGCCTGCATGAGGATGAGTCGCGAATCCCTCACCTGGATCACGCCGTCGAGCCGGCGGAGCAGCAGCTCGGCGATTTCACCTCGCTCATCGGGTGGCAGCTCGCGATGGCCGGCCAGTACGGCCTCGCTCTCGATCACGATGGCAGCCTCCCGGAGCTGGTTGGCGACGAGCGTGGCGCCACTCGACACGAGATCGCAGATGGCATCGGCCGTACCGAGTCTCGGTGCGATTTCCACCGAACCGTTGAGCATCACGACCTTCGCGTCGATGCCGTGCGACCTAAGCCATTCGCCGGTCAGGCCGGGATACGAAGTGGCGATGCGCTGGCCATTCAGCTGCTCCGGGCCGTCGTAGGCATCTTCCTGCGGCACGGCGATGGAGAGGCGGCACTGGCCGAAACCCAGGGCGCGGAGCTCGTCGAGGTTGCCGCCGCCATCCGGGCTGGACAGCTGGAACTCGCGCAGGACGTTGCGGCCGACGATGCCGAGGTCGCACACGCCCTCGGCGATCAGGCCCGGGATGTCGTCGTCGCGCACGAGCAGGAGGTCGACCGGCTCGCCTTCGCCGAAGCAGAAGAGCTTGTCGCGGCTCTGGCGAAACTTGAGCCCGCAGCGGGCCAGCAGTTCCTGGGCGGGCTCGGTGAGCCGGCCCGACTTCTGCATGGCGATACGCAGGCGATCACGAGGTTTCATGGGTTGCTCCCGGCATTGCGACGGGCGGCGGCGGCCATGTAACCGCCACTGCCCTGATTGAGGTAACGGGCAACCCGCCCGATGGTGGTGATGCTGACGGCAGTGCGCTCGTGGATCTCCCGGTAAGACGTGCCTTCCAGGAGATGCGGCACCACGCGCCAGCGGTCGACCATGACTTCGATTTCCGCCGGCGTGCACAGATCGTGCAGGAAGGCGCGCATCTCTTCGACCGACGAAAGACCGTGCAGGGCTTCGCACAGGCTGGTCTCGGCGGAATCGGCGGGCATGTCCGGGTCGATGGTTCGACGCTTCATAGTGTACTAATGCGTTAATACGATAACCCATGATAACGATTTGCCGCTTTAGCTGGCAACCCGTCGCGATGTCGCGCATTCCTTCCATATACGCGGCAGTCAGGTGGCGGCGACCATGGGCTGATCTCCCTTCCGGCCGCACCACCATGTCGAGTTCCGTGATCATCGCTGACGACCATCCGATCGTCGTCGCGGGGGTGGACTCCATCCTGCGAAACCATCACTACGACGTGGTCGCCAGGGCCTACGACACCGACAGCCTTCTCGAAGCGGTCCAGGAGCACCCGTGCGACGTGGTCGTCACGGATTTCTCGATGCCCGAAGGCGTTCATGCCGACGGCACCGCCATGATCCGGCGCATTCGTGCCCTGCGGCCCGACGCGGGCATCGTGGTGCTCACCATGCTGTCGAATCCCGCCGTGCTGCGCAGCCTCCTCGACATGGGCGTAGCGGCCATTTTCGACAAACGGACCAACCTGCGTGACATCCCCGTGGCCGTTCATGCCGCCGAAGTCGGCCGGTGCTACCTCAGTCCGGCCATCCGGCGCCTGTTCCAGGAAACGGATCACGTTTCGGAAAAGGACGACGTCGCCTCACGCATCACGAAGCGCGAACTCATCGTCCTGAATGCTTATGCCGAGGGACACACCCTGGCCGATATCGCGTCGTCGCTCGGGCGGAGCATCAAGACCATCAGCCGGCAGAAGCGATCCGCGATGGGCAAGCTCGGGCTGCAGAACGACGGCCAGCTCTACCAGTATCTCAATGGCGCCCGCTACGACGGCATTGGCGCCGGGGCGCCACCGAGGGGCATCTGCCAGGAGATTCCACAACGCGCGCCGACGGGGCCCGGGACTCCTGAAGCCAGCACTCCTGAACCCGGGGAGCCCGATCCCGACGAGCCCGACCTCTTTGCGCCGGGGCTGACGCCGGCCGAGCGCGACCTGACCGACGAAACCGTCGGCCCTGATGGCACTGCCTGACCTCAGGCAGCCACCAATACCCCTGACGCGACGAGTTCGCACATCAGCCGTACCTCGCCGTCCATGGCGCGATCGCGCTGCATGAAAGCAATATGCTCGCGCAACGTGGCCAGGGCGCCGCGGACAGCCATGCCGCCGTGGAAATCGTCAGCGCGGGCAAGGGCATCCATCAGGGCACGTACCTCGGACTCGAAACGTCCGTAGTGGGGCGAATCCGTGCGCGGTGCGCCCGAGATCTTGGCCGCCAGTGCCTGCCAGTCACCCCGGAGCGCGAGTGTGCGTGCGGCATTCAGCATGTCCTGCCGGTATTCCAGGGCCTGCGCCGCCGTGTAGAGCTCCATCGCGAGCACGTGACCGAGATCTTCCGTCATCTCCAGCACGTGACGAGCCTCGTTCGCGCCCATGGAGACGTGGTCTTCGGCATTGGCGCTCGTGGGCACGGAGTACACGGACGCCGGGTGGGCACGGGTCGCCAGGTCATTGACCAGCGCGGCGGCCGTGTACTGCACGATCATGAAGCCGGAATCCGTCGCGTCCTCGTTGCCGATGAGGAACGCCGGCAGGCCGTCGTTGTTCGCCGGATCCACCAGCTTCGCGGTGCGGCGCTCGGAGATCGACGCAAGCACGGGGATGGACGCCTTGACGTAGCTCATGGCCAACGCAAGCGGCATACCGTGGAAGTGGCCCGCCGAGATGACCTGCTCTTCGATGACGTCCGCGTTTTCCACATCCGGGAAGATCAGCGGGTTATCGGTAACGGCATTGAGTTCGATGTCGAACACACGGCACGCCTGTTCCCACGCGTCACGTACCGCACCGTGCACCTGCGGGGCGCATCGGAGGCAGTACGCGTCCTGCGGCTGGTGCTTCTTGCCGCCCTTGAACGGCAGGAAGCGGGAATAGAACGCTTCCTTGCCATGGCGCTGCGTGGCAGGCACCCAGTCCCAGCCAATGTCGAAGCGATGCGCCTGGTCGGCCGGGTCGCTCCACGAATCGGAGAGCCAGGGACGGAACCGCGGCACCAGGTGATAAGGAATATCCGCCAGCGTCGAACCCTCGAGCAGGCCGCGCATGCTGCGCGCAGCGGCTGTCTGGCCGGGGTGCGGGCGCAGCTCGTGCACCTGCTCGGCGTAGGCTCCGGTACGGCCTGCGAAGGCATCGAGCGTCATCGCCGCGGCAAGATCGGCCGTGCGAATGAGCATGTCGAGCGTGTCGAGTGCGAGCACGCCCGTGGCCAGCATCTGCGTGGTGCCATTGTTCAGCGCCAGGCCCTCCTTGAAGGAGAGACGCACCGGCTCCAGCCCTGCCCGCTTCAGCGCTTCGGCACCCGTCATGCGCTCGCCTTCGTAGAAGGCTTCGCCGCCACCCAGCAGCACGATCGCAAGATGGGAAAGCGGCGCAAGGTCGCCACTGGCGCCCACGGAACCCTTCTCCGGGACAACGGGAATCACGCCGCGGTTCAGAAGTTCGGCCAGTGCGCGCAGGGTCTCGACGCGGATACCGGAGTGACCCTTCATCAACGTGTTCACGCGGATCGCGAGCATGGCCCGCACCACGTCGACCGAGAACGGCTTACCTACGCACACCGCGTGCGTGATGATCAGGTTGTGCTGCAGTTCCTCGAGGAGCGTGCCGTGCCGCACTTCCGGATTTCCGCCAGGCAGTTCGTCGCGTACGCGATGCGCACCGAGGAGCTTGTCGGCATTGCTGCCGAACCCCGTGGTCACGCCATAGATCGGCTCGCCGCCACCGACCTTCTCCGCCAGGAAGTCAGCGGCACGCTTCACCTTGACCAGTTGCGCTTCGTCAAGGCGAATGGTCACGCCCCGGCGGGCGATGGCGGCGACCTGGGCGCGCGTGAGGCTGCGTCCATCGAGAAGAATGCTGCTGGTCATGGGGAATGGCCGTGGGAAAGGGGCGTAACGTGAATGTGGGGGTGGCGTTCAGCAGTGCGTGGCGTACGCCCCATGGACGGGGCGACGCATCAGCGACCGATTTCCGCCTGGGCGAGCTCGACGCGAAGCGTCTTGACCAGCTCGGCACGCGGCACCTCGAACTGGTCTTCGCGGCGCAGGTCTTTCACCGTGACGACGCCCTTGGCGATCTCGTCTTCGCCGAGTACCACCACGAAACGGATACCCGCACGATCGGCGTACTTGAACTGCTTGCCCAGCTTGCCGCCTTCCAGCACTACCTCGGTGGCAATGCCTGCATTTCGCAGTTCCGTCGCCACGGCGAGATAGGTGGGCAGCTGCGCCGTGTCCATGTGCGTGACAAGCACATCCACCGTGCTCTGTGCCGACGCCACCAGCCCGGCATCTCGAAGCTGCCAGTACAGGCGCGTCAGCCCGATGGAAATGCCCACGCCCGGAAGATGCGACTTCGTGTACTGGCCGGCAAGGTTTTCGTATCGCCCGCCCGAGCAGATGGAACCGATGCCCGGGTGGTCGTTGAGCGTCGTCTCGTACACGGTGCCCGTGTAGTAGTCGAGGCCGCGGGCGATGGACAGGTTGAGCGCGAAATGCGTCTCGGGGACACCGAAGTCGCGGATCATCGCCAGCACTTCCTTCAACTCGGCCCTGCCCTGCTCGAACGTCTCCGAACCGGAGCCGAGCGCGTCGAGTTTCGCGAAGGCATCGTCGACCGACGTCGAACGCACCTGCACGAACGCGAGGATCTTCGTCGCGACGTCATCCGACAGGCCGAAGGCTTCGCCCGTGAGCGTCTCGCGCACGTAATCGGCACCGCGCTTGTCGAGCTTGTCGACTTCGCGAAGCACGAGCATCTGCTGCTCGGGATCCGCCACGCCGAGGTTTTCGAAGTAACCGCGCATGAGCTTGCGGTTGTTCATCTGGATCGTGAACGCACCGATATTCAGTTCGCGGAAGACGTTGTAGATGACCGCCGGGATTTCGGCGTCGTAACGCACCGAGAGGGAATCCTTGCCGATCACGTCGATGTCGCACTGGTAAAACTCGCGGAAGCGCCCGCGCTGAGCGCGCTCGCCGCGGTAAACGCGCTGCATCTGGTAACGACGGAACGGGAAGCTCAGGTCGTGCTCGTGCTCGGCCACGTAGCGCGCGAGCGGCACGGTGAGGTCGAAGCGCAGGGCCAGTTCGGGCACGCCGCCCTTCTCCGCCGCCGCGCCCAGGGCACCGGTGGACTGGACGAAGTAGACCTGGCGCTCGGTCTCGCCACCGGTCTTGGTGAGCAGCACGTCGCTGTGCTCGATCACCGGCGTTTCGATGGGCAGGAAACCGAACTTTTCGTAGTTGCGGCGGATCGTGTCCAGCATGCGCTGGAAAGCGATCTGGTCGAGCGGCAGAAGCTCGAGAACACCAGGCATGGTGCGGGCCGGGGTGAGTGCCATGCAATTCCTCTTCGGACAGGCTATACGGACGCCGCAGGCGGCAGCCGCATAGATTAGCAGATGGCCGCAGGCGGCCTCCGGCAAGGCGATGTAAAAAAGATTCGCCTCACCTGTTGCTAACCAGCAAGGTCATGGCTAATATACGCGGCTCCCGTCGGGGTGTAGCTCAGCCTGGTAGAGCGCTACGTTCGGGACGTAGAAGTCGCAGGTTCGAATCCTGTCTCCCCGACCAACGAATACGTTCGTTATGAAAACGCCGGCCTAGTGCCGGCGTTTTTATTTGTGCGTTTTGTGCCGATGGAGTGGCAAGTTGGCAAGTTGGCAAGTTGGCAAGTTGGCAAGTTGGCAAGGCGGGGAGGCGGGAAGGCGGGGAGGCGGGGAGGCGGGAA
>Ga0247730_1000096_pt1 | contig 90897 bp, 59 predicted proteins | sample UWRJL073202C2_FD_180959 | JGI IMG/M metagenome (GOLD analysis project Ga0247730, IMG submission 180959) | Plant litter microbial communities from Arlington Agricultural Research Station in Wisconsin, United States - UWRJ-L073-202C-2 | ecosystem: Environmental > Terrestrial > Plant litter >...
GCCCGACCTGTTCCAAGGCAAGATCCTGATCATAGACTATCCCAAAAAGCGCATCGGCATCTGCGATAAGCTTCCCAAAGAATACAAAAAAGCGGCTTTCCAGCCTTTCAGGAGCGGCGACGGAAGGCCGAAAATCCCGCTGGTCATCAATGGCAGGACCCAGCATGTGATGTTTGATACCGGGTCGAGCATCTTTACCCTGCAGACCACGAAAAAAGAGGCCCTCGAAGCGTCAGGCACTGCAATTGTAGATTCCCTGACCGTAAACAGCTGGGGAAAAAAGCTGACTTTCTACGGCGTCAAGGCAAGGAAGCCGATACAATTCGGGACCAAGGTCCTCGACGGCTCCACTCTGTATTACGACGAGCAGGAGACCTTTCAGGATTTTTACAAGTATGTTGAGATCTGGGGGCTTACCGGAAACGCTTTCTTCCTGAACAACACTGTGATAATCGACTACAAGAACAGGCTATTCGGAGTGCTTTAGATAAGATTACTATGCGCTTGGATGTACCAATAAGAAATTCAGTCTAAATATAGTCAAGAATTAAATCTAGACTGAATTATAAAATGATAATAATTTAAACAATGATTCCTTTCGGGTCAAATTGCCTAGCCTGCTATTTATGAAAGCAATAAAAATCACAAATACCGCAGGCAATACCATGCTTGTCAATCTTGAGCATATCGTAAGCATCGAGGATGCCGGAACTATTACAATTATCGAGACTGTCACGGGCAGAATCGATGTTGATATATTCTATGATGAAGTTGTACGGCTGGTCGGATTGGGTGATGCCCTGGGCATAATTGCCTAGATCTATGACAACTGTTCAAGATATTATGCAGGAAGACAAGAATCATCGCTCGTACATAATTACAGTAACTTTAATAGCATAAATTTCCTGTCATGAAAATTGCCACCTATAACGTAAATGGAATCAATGGCCGCCTTTCGGCACTTCTCATGTGGCTGGAAGAATCTGGTCCTGATATTGTCTGCCTGCAGGAGCTCAAGGCACCCCAGCACAATTTTCCTCATGAGGCTATCAGGTCCGCAGGCTATAATGCGGTCTGGAACGGACAAAAGCAATGGAACGGGGTTGCCATACTGGCGAAGGGGATGGAAATTCAGGAAGTCGGCAGAATCCTTCCTGGAGACCCTGAAGATATGCAGAGCCGCTACCTGGAAGCCCTAGTCGGGGGAATCGTGGTTGCGTGCATCTATCTTCCGAACGGAAATCCTGCCCCGGGGACCCAGCTGGATTACAAGATGCGGTGGATGGAGAGGCTGTCCGCAAGAGCTAAAGTATTGCTGGAGCACAAGGTGCCCGTTGCGATCGTAGGCGACTTTAATGCAATTCCAACCGGACTTGACGTGTACAAGCCTGAGAAATATAAGGATGATGCGCTGTTTCGCACTGAAGTCCGGGAAGCATTCCGTTCTCTTGTAAATCAGGGATGGACTGACAGCATAAGATCTCTGTATCCTGATAAGATTATATATACGTTCTGGGACTATTTCAGGGATGCCTACTCCAGAAATGCCGGGATGCGCATCGACCACTTTCTCCTGAGCCCCGAGCTGGCAGGAAGGCTGCTGTCTGGCGGTGTGGATAAGGATGTGAGAGGATGGGAAAAGGCCAGCGACCATGCGCCTGTATGGATCGAGATAGCCTGATTCAAGAGAGCGAAGAAATCCGGAAACTGTGAATGAAGAAGAACCAAAACAGGCGTATGCCATTGGAACTTCTTGCTATAAATGCAATGAGAAATATAAATGTTCAGCCATCCCCTGTATTAAATTTGCCCGCCTGTAATGCTTTGCATGGCTAGCACCAATATTATGTCCCGCACTCTGAAAAGAAGCGCATTTTGTAGAATTTTGCTTCCTGCATCGGCAAATAGGCTTCAAAAAACATCGCAAACCAAAACAAAGAATGCCAGTTAAAATGTCTTAAACGGCATTTTGAAGGGGGTTTTTCTTTCTGCCTATTTACTTTTATTTGCAGATAGTTTGTCCTTATTTGTCCCATAATTGTACTACGAAAAATAAAATCCGATCTGGGATTTTTCCATAGGATTGCCATTCAGATGTAGTATAAATTAACTACAATGACCATAGCGCCAACATAAGCCTAAGATGCAAATTTAGTTCCGATTTGCTTAAAACCTACCCGATTTATTTTGGTCTGGTCATTACTCCCGTATGATGGTTTTATCCTGATAAGCCATTTGAGCAATCTCATCTTTCCGCCTAAAGCTGACTCCTTTATGTTGTTGGATATAATTGATTATCTCCGTCGTGGCACCAACCATTTGGGGCGTACCCCCTATGCGATCATGAAAACTTATTGACATTTGCCTGCGTTTTTTTTCAGATTCCTTATAAAGCTGGTCGAATTCTAATTTAACCTGACGCGCAAATTGATCTGCACTAAAATTCTTTCCTTCTATTAATACAATATCGTTACAACGAATTGTGTACGGAACCACTGCAAAGTCATTTCCCTTCACCTTTATTATAAACGGCTCGTCGCGGCTTAAGTCATCAATATGATATTTAAAACCAAGTTCCTGCAAAATTTCCAATGTATTTGTGCCTCGCCTTAACCAATTTGCATTGTATCCAACTGGTTCAAATCCGGTTACTTTTTTAATTGCGTCAACGCCATCTTTGATGAACTTTTTTTCTGTTTCATACGGCATCGAATATTCCGTAGCCCAGTCCATGCCGTGGGCAGCAGCTTCATGCCCCCTTTGAACAATTTCCTTTGCAAGTTCCGGATTTTTTAATACCGCCGATCCTACCATATGCGAGGTAACCTTGACATCAAGCTTATCCCAATTGTCCAGCATTCTGGGAATTCCTTCTTTGTATCCGTACTGATACCACGTCTCGCCCGGAAGATCAATAAATCCTTTCTGCATATTTTGAGGAAATGGACTCTCAGCATTTACAGGTTGACCACCTGCCTCAAATTGCATAGATACCGATACAACCAAACGGGATCCGTCAGGCCACTTGGTGGCAGGAACTTCTTCATTGGTTAGTGCATCTGTTTTTAAATCGACTGCAAGCAATGTATTGCATGGCAGTACTCCTGCAAGCCCAACTATGCTTGCTTGCTTAAGAAATGTTCGCCTATCTTTCATATTTGTTTCAGTAAAATTTACAAATTATGTACAGCGCCCTTTACTGGCGGCTGCAAAATTAATTGACAAAGTGAGGATCAGGAATAAAATGCAACCGAATTGCAGCCTGAAAATCTTTGTTTTTTAAACTGTATTTCATGATTTTAGTGTAGATGATTACTAAATGGTACCTGCATGTCAATGTCTGACCATCTGGCGTGCATATTGCACTCCTACCCCATAGCTGCCGGCATATTTAACCACAAGATCATTTACCGGTTTATAAGTTGCCTGTCTAGACCAGTCTCTCTGAAGCTCTAACAGATATTGAAGAGAAGTCATTGGGTGTGCACCAGCCTGAACCATACGTAGGATCGCCTGCTCGTGTGATTCCTTACTTACATCTCCGCATGCATCTGTAATTATATAGACATCATAGCCTTCGCCAATCGCAGACAATGCTGGGCCAACAATACATACGCTTGTCCATAATCCGCCAAAAACCAGTTTTTTCTTGTTTTTGCCCACAATGGCTTTATAGGCGTTTACATCTTCCCAGGTATTCATCGTGGTGCGATCAATATAGGAAGATTCCGGATACAATTCCAAAACTTCAGGAAACATAGGTCCGCTGAATGATTTTTCGGCCACGGTAGTAACCACAGTAGGAATATCAAATATTTTAGACGCCCCCGCTACTAACGCAACATGGTTTCGTAATTGGTCTATGCTTATACTGCTGGTCGCAAAAGCCATTTGACCTTCATAGTCTATTAGTACTAGTGCGTGATTTGTTGGACTTAACAATGCAGGACCTGGCTTTTGGCAGAATCCGGTTCCAGTAACTAAAACTAGTACCGCTGATAGTAAAATTTTCATAGTAAATATATTTAAAGTTATTCTTGACTTTTGTTTTAATTTTTTTACTGCCCTTGCCGCGCAAAGCTGTGCGGCGGCAATGATCACAATCAAAAGGCGAAACCATTTGAAGCTTGAAATTTTCTTTTGAAGCCTTTTTTTCCTTGTTTTTACGCTAAATATTATATTTGTTTTTATTTAAGTACTTTCTCAATAATCAATGTTTCTTCATAGAGTGAAAATTTGCGTATCAAATTATTTTCTACTGTCATATGAATTGCAAGAGGCATTTTAAAATGTTTTCCATTCTTTTTCACCGTCCTTTCAACAAACCCAAAAACTGCCACTTCATTTCCTCTCACTAAAAAAGATCTTGCCTCGAGCTTTTCACTTCCGTCAACAAAATAACTATAGAGGGTTTTGAATAGCACTGAAATTTCTTCTCGCTTGGAACGGTGTCCCGTCCATGGCATGTACTTGGATTCGAAAATATACCAATCTACTTTTTCTGAAACCATGGAGGCTATTCCTTCCGGATTTTTAGATCCTATATAGCCAAAGAACTTCTCAACGGTTTCTTTGGTTTTTATTTCTTCATCAGAGTATGCTTGGGCTGGTGCCGAGAAACCAATCGATAACATTGCTGTTATCATGATTATAGTTTCCATTTTTGATTTAAAGAACGCTTTTTTCATAATGATTTTTTTAAAGTTGTTTTGAAGCAGCTCTTTACGCTTAAAAATGAAGCTGCATCGTAATTCCGGTAAAGAATATATTTTTACCCGTTCCTGATGCTTTGATATAATCTCCGGCTTGAAACCACGTGGCTTCGAGTCTGAAATAGAGATACTGATTTGGTTCCCAGATGATCTCACTTTCCAACTGGTTTCCGATTTTCTTTTTTGCAGCGGCCTCTCCTGGATAAATCAAAAAAGTATTTGGCGCATAAATGCCATCGTTGCCGCTGTATCGCCAAAACATATCATAATCGATTACCCAATCGAGATTCTTGGCAACTTCAAAACTCAATGAAGGGTGAAAGTCAATCAAATTCGACGGTCCTATTAGGGAAGCCAGTCCAAAATAAGCCCCTCTCGGAAAAAGGGGATTAAAGGTTTGCAGACTTCCATCTCCTGCAGTTTTGTCTCCGCTGATTACTTCGGTCTTAAAACCTATTTCGGGACGAAATTTGACGGAATTAAAACGATAACCTGCATTTATAGAAGCTGTCCAGGCACTAATATTTTTATCCCCAACATTGCCAAATTGGTAAACCGCTTCTCCGTCATAACGCCAGTTTTCTGTTTTTCCCCAAATTCTCGTTCCAACAGATTGTCTGTTTTCCTGACCTTCTGCGTCATTAAATGCTGCATAAGCCCGCTCATAGCCCAAATAATAAACATCAATATTTTTGATCACTGGCATTTTATTAAACACCAGATAACTTCCCCACAACTGCCTGTCTTTATTTGATGCATCGTCAAAAATTCCATCGTCTGCTGCGACGTAATGCGTGTAAAACAAATCTGCCGCAAAATTTTGTTTCGATACCATTGCTTTAATTCCGTCAAACGACTGCCTGTTATTCGGCCCTTCCCTTACGGCAGCCAAACGTTGCGATCCATAAGAGAGTTCCTGCCTTCCCAGTCTTAAAATAAGTCTTTTACTGTCTTCATTTACCATATTGAAATCTGCAAAAGCCTGATGTAGTTCAAGCGGGTTTTGTTCCACGGGATTTGGATCAATCCTTCCGTCTGCCATACTACTTTGTGCCTGAACAAAAGTTCTGAAATATTTTCCGGCATGAAAATCGGCATGAAATAAATACCGTCCTAAGACATAACCGTCATTATCTTGCAATCCGTCGCCCCAATTTTCATTTTTAGCATAGAAATACTGAAATCGCATGTCGCCGCCAAAACTGAAATACACTTCTTTAGAAGAAGAAATTGGCAGGAATTTCAGTGTTTTATACCAATCATTGCTCACCGAATCATTTTTTAAATAACCATAGCTTTCATCAAATCGCAGTGATTTAAAATCCGGATATCGTTGTGCAAAGCCACAAAATGAAACCAATAAAACTAGTAATCGCATGTTATTTTTCATAATTAAAATTTAATTATTACCAGTTTCAATGCATTATTTGGCTGCGTTCTGCTTGATATCTTTATAGGCATTTGGAACATTGAAATTGAAATGCAGCCAATTAAAAAGTTCATAGCCTTTGTCAAATTCCTTCATAGTTACAGTCGCTTTGGTCTCTTCCAATGTCAAGCCTTCCTTAACTGCATTTTCAACACCAGACTGCAAGGCAGCCACATAATCGATCGTATATTTGATTCCAGCTTTATTGGTAATTCTGCCATGTCCGGGAACTACAATATCCTTATCCGAAATCATATTATAAATTTTATTCAGGTTTTGAACGGGTTCTAAAAAATAACCGTCAAACAGCCATGGAATTGTCGGGCTCTCAGCAATGAAGGGATTTCCTGCCCACAAAACATTTCCAGAAGGCGATTTTAGATATACAAAAAGATCTGCCGGAGATTGTGCGGTTCCCACATTTATTACCTCAGCAATATTGCCCTTTCCCATATCAATTTTCATGGTCTGGTTGATGGCAATCGTAATATCGGCGGCACGATAAACGCTTTCTTCGATCCCTCTTCCCTTCCCAAAAAGCATGATCATAAACTGCTTTATATTATCGTAGTTTTTAGAAAGATTTTCTTTGCAGAATTCGTTCTGAACCAGGACAGTTTCTTTCGGGAGCAGATAGTTCCCAAAGCAATGATCGCCATGGTCACTCGTATTTATGGCGTAAATAATCGGTTTTGCAGTTACAGACCGTATCAGTTTATAAAGCTGGTCGTAAAGTCCTTTGCTCAACATCGTTTCAATCAATAAAACGCCTTTTTCGCCGACAATAAATCCTGCAGAAGTTGCCTGCGCAATTCCTTTTGTAGTTTCCGTCTCAGTTGTGCTCGGAGAAACGGCATAGACATCTTCAGAGATTTTATGCAGTTTTAAAGTCACTTTATTAGCATCCCAAATTGGTACATGGTCTGGCATTGCAAACTGAGCATGCGAGGTTGTATTTGCTAGAAAGCACAAAACCAACAGTACAATTCCTGAGATAATTTTTTGAATTTTCATACTCTAAGTTTTATAGATCTATCTAATTTATTTTTAAAATTTTTTAGCATAGCCACCAAAATACTTTACCGGCGACCAATCCGGAATTACCGGAACGATTGCAGGATCGAATGCTTTAAAATCCCTGGCGCCATAAACAATTTTACCATTAACTATCGTCAGGTCTGATTCTATATCTCGAACTTTGTCCGCTGAAATCGTAAAATAATCTTCCGATAAAATCGAGAAATCGGCATACATTCCTTTGATGAGTTTTCCCTTCTCTTTTTCTTCGCCTGAAAACCAAGCGCTTCCTGAAGTATACAGCTGAAGCGCTGTAAACTTATCCAAAACCTGATCTTTTGGCCAAAACTGCATGCCGCCTAATGTTTTTCCTGTAATCAGCCAATGCAGTGCCATCCATGGATTGTAAGTTGAAATACGCGTAGCATCAGTTCCCATTCCGACAGGAATTCCCATTTCCAGCATTTTTTTAATCGGAGGCAGCTGTGTTTTCGGGGTTCCGTACATTTTTTCATATAATTCTCCCTGAAAATACATCCTGAACTGGACTGCAATGCCGCCTTTTAGAGCTTTCACTCTTTCTAATTCCTGAGGCGTAATCGTTTCAGCATGGTCAAAAAACCAGCGCAAGCCGTTAAACGGAATTTCTTTATTTACTTTCTCAAAAACGTCAAGCATTCTGTCAATCGATTCGCCGTAAGTGGCGTGCAGCCGAAACGGCCATCTGTTTTTGACAAGCAGGCGGATAATCGGTTCAAGATCTTCTTCCATTTCGTCGGACAGCACAATTCTGGGTTCTAAAAAATTTTCGAAATCTGCCGCAGAAGCCACAAGATTTTCCCCGGCTCCTTCCTCACTATATCCATTGGCGGCCAAAAGATTGTCATTTTTGTTTATAACCGTTTCTGCAACCCATTTTTCATAATCCTGAAGTTCTCTTCCTTTTTGCTGTGCAAAGAGATAATAGGAAATTCTGAGATTTAGTTTTCCCTGTTTGGCCAATTCCATCGAAGTTGCGTAATCTGCAGGAAAGTTTTGAGAACCGCCCGCCGCGTCTATCACGGATGTCAGGCCAAATCGATTGAGTTCCCGGTTAAATTGAAGCGAACTGTTAATTCTTTCTTCCGGAGTCAGTTTTGTGGTTAATCCCAGAGTGGTGTAGATAGCTTTCGGCGTTTCTTTGGCAAACATCAGCCCGGTTAAATTTCCGTTCTTGTCCTGTTCAAGGACGCTTCCTTCATAGTGCGTGTCTTTGGTATAGCCTAAAACCTCGATTCCTTTTTTATTCAGGAATGCCTTTCCATATAAATACGTTATAAAAACGGGCTGGTCAGGAACTGCGGCGTTTATTTCTTCAATGGTAGGCTGCCTTTTTTCTTCAAATCCGAATTCATTCCAGCCGCCAATTACTTTTATCCAAACTCCCGGCGGTGTTCTTGCCGCCTGTTCTTTCAGCATTTCCATCGCTCTTTTCAAAGTTTTTACGCCATCCCAACGCAATTCTGCATTATAGTTCAAGCCTTCGCGAATGACATGGATATGGCTGTCATTCAAACCCGGAATGACCGTTTTTCCTTTAGCATCAATAATTTTTGCTGTTGCAGTCTTATAGTTTTCTAAAATACTCTTTGAAGTTCCTGTTTCCAGAATAATTCCGTCTTTTGCCGCCACAGCCTGAACAAATTCACCGGCTTTTTGCATTGTTGCAATTTTTCCGTTGTAAATGATCAGGTCAGCTTTTTCCTGAGCCTGCATGGACAGGCCAAAGAAAAATAATAGTATTGCGAATGATCGTTTCATTTTTTAGATTTAATTGGCCTGTTTGTCTTTCACTAAATATTTTTATTTTGCCAAAAAGAATTCCAGCAGATCTTTCTGTACCTGGGCTGTATTTTCCTGTACCAGCCAGTGTCCGGAACCTGCAATTTTTGATTCGGTTACATTTTCAGCAACTAATTTTGAGTGGTCTTTTAAAAAAGCTGCGGCAAAATATTCGCCGCCCATCGCCAGCAGAGGCATTTTTAATTTTGTCTTTGCAAATTCGAGATTATCTTTTCCATCCTGAGGAAAATTTCCAAACCACTGGAAACTTGATTTGGCGCCATCTTTCACAGCATAGGCCCTTACAAATTCAGCTGTTTCTTCTGCCGTAAAAGGATCTTTTGCATGCCCCACCATTGGCCAGAAATTGACTAAAAATTCTTTTTCTTTTCCTTTCACAATATCTCCAGAAGCCGGCCATGCAAAAAATCCGAACCACCATGCAGAAGCCGAAACCTGTGACCAAACTGGTTCAATTCCGGGAAGCAGCGCATCCATTAAAGCTATTTTTTTAACTTCGCTGCCGTATTGTGCAGCATATGCGTAAGCCACCATAAGGCCGATATCATGTCCGGCAAGATTGATGCTTTTGTATCCTAATTTTTTTACCAGTTCATGAATATCTTTTGCCATGTTTTTTTTGTCATAGCCTGATTCTGGCTTGTCAGATTCGCCTACTCCTCTTAAATCCGGAGCGATAACGGTAAAATGTTTTGAAAGTTCCGGAAGCAAGCGGTTCCACATGTACCAGTTTTGCCCAAAACCGTGGACCAGTACCAGAGGTTCTCCCTTACCGCCGATCACGTAATGAATTTTAACTCCATTTACTTTTTCGTAGGCATGTTTGAAATTCGCAGGTGGATTTGCAGGCGCAGCCGGATTTGTTTCGGAAGATGCAGCAGGTATGGTTTCTGTTACAGCAGCTCCTTCTGTTTTTTTATTCCAGGATACTAAAACCATCAGTAACAATACAAAGGTTAAAATGTGGACTGTTTTACTTTTAAAGTTTAAAAAAGTACTGTTCAATAAATTCGTTTTCATAATTTAAAATTTTAATTGGTTATTGGAATAATTGGTTATTATATTTTTAAGCAGGCAGTTTTCCTATCCAATCATTTATAAAGACTGCAATTTCCTGCCAGCCAGGCTGGTTTAAGACAAAGTGGTTTCTTTCGGGAAAAGCCTTGAAATCTGTAATGGAATTTTTGTGCGTGTATTTTTTGTAATTAGAATAATTCAGGGATTCTGGAATAGTGTGGTCGGTTGTCCCTGCAATTAGCAGCAATGGTTCATGAGGAGCGTGAAAATCTACTTTTGCTGCAGAAGTGATAGTGTCACGAACTATTAATTTAGATTCCGGAATAACAGAGTCGCAATAGGCTTTGTCCTGCCATTCTTCAGGCATCCCGTTCGTAAAGGCATACTGCCACTGGCGGAAGCTCATTAAAAAAGTTTTTTTTGCAGAAGTAAAAAGGCCAAGAGGACCCCAGCCGGCTTTTAGAAATGAAAATTTAAAGGTCATGATCCCCTGAGGGGGAACGGAATGTATGGCAATTGCGGCCGAGGCTAAATTGCGTTGTAAAAGTATCTGGGCGGTAAGCCCTCCTATAGAATGTCCGATTATGATGGGCTTCCGGGGAAGATTTTTGGCGATATTTTCAAAATGATCTATCAAATCAGTCAATCGCAGGCCAGCGATCTGGGAATCGGGATGGTGGTCGCGTAAAACGGCTGCGGGAGCATCTTTGTACGGCCATGCCGGTGCCAGCGTTGCAAAGCCTTTACTTCCAAAAAAGGTTTTCCATTCCTCCCAGCATCTATTGCTTACAAATGCACCGGTAATAAAAAGTATCGTAGTAGGGTTTTCACTCGGCATAGTACACGTTTTAATGTTATGCCAAAGCGTAAACGAAAACCGAGCCTTTTTTTTAACTACATAATAATCAACATCTTATGTGTTTTTATTAAAATAGAGGAGCGACTGTATTTCGTCGTACAACGAAAATAGGCAACCTCATATCGTTTGCCTGCCAATTAAAACTTTAAAAGTGGCTTCTCTTTATACCCAATTTTTGCATTCTCGAAGCCAATGTCGTAGGTGGCAGTCCTAAAATTTCTGATGCACCTCCGGCACCCCGTATTCTTCCGTTGCATTTTTCTAGCACATTGATGATGTGCTCCCTTTCGTTTTCCTGGATCGTTTTAAAGTACCAGTCATTTGACTTGATATTTATTTTAGCCTCATCAAAAGATGGAAGCGGAATATGCTCAATGGTGTCTGTCTTTGCCAAAAGAATGCTTCGTTCAATAAGGTTTTCGAGTTCACGAATATTGCCAGGCCATTGATAGGATAAAAGACTTTTCAAGGCGCTTTCTGCTATTTCAGTTACATTTTTGCCCGTTTTGGAACTATAGACAGCGATAAAATGACGTGCAAGATATCCAATGTCTTCTTTCCGCTCTCTTAAAGGGGGCAGCTGAATTGGAAACACATTCAGCCTGTAATAGAGATCCAGCCTAAAACGGCCCTCAGCAACTTCTTTTTCAAGATTGCAGTTGGTAGCAGCGATAATCCGGACATTGACCTTTATTGAATCATTTCCCCCAACACGTTCAATTTCTTTTTCCTGAATTGCCCGCAGCAATTTTGCCTGCATTTCTAATGGCATATCTCCAATCTCGTCCAGAAATAGAGTACCATGATCCGCTTGTTCGAATTTACCAATTCGTCTTTCTGCGGCACCGGTAAAAGATCCTTTTTCATGCCCGAATAACTCCGATTCTATCAGGCTTGGCGGCAGTGCTGCACAGTTAATTTTAACAAACGGCTGATTTTTTCTATTGGAAAGCTCCTTAATACTATGCGCAATGCTCTCTTTTCCTGTACCGCTTTCCCCAGTAATTAGAACGGTTGTATCGGCAGGAGCAACTTGTAGGATATGGTCAAATATTTTGAGCAACGCTGGACTTTTGCCGACAATCGATTCAAAGCCTAGATCTTTTATATTTCTGGCTGTCAAAGGATTCTCTGGAGAAGCGTTTTTTTTATCCAGTTTTTTGTCATGACTGATCAAATTTTCAATTGCAAAAATCAAAGGCTCCTGAAGCCTTTCGCACAGCGTTAAATGATTTTTATTGTAATTTTCTGCCTGCCTGCTGAAAAAAGACAAATATAGCCCGCCATTTCCGGTCAGTGCCAAAGGAACCGGCAGCATTAGATTCGATTTCATATTCATCGAGGTCGCAATCATTTTTTTGATAGGTGTTTTTTCACATATTTTTATAAAATCCTGGCCATTATAGTATGTGGCGCTTGTTTCCACCTTACTTTTGTTTTTTAGTTCAGTAATCTCAGATTCTTTTAAGGCAGTAATATTTTGCAATTCGTCAATTCCTATCCGTTGGTATTCGTGCAAGCCTGTCCTTGCGTAGCCCAAAACTCTGCTTGATAATTTATTTTCCATATAAAAGACAGCCATTACAAGATCAAAAGAAATAAGGGACTGCAGGGCGGTAATGATACCGAGAACCCTTTCCTCCCAAGTGCCGCTTTTTGCTACTATCGTTTTTAATTGTTTTTGAAACAAAAGCTCTTTTCGAATGGAAGATTCTATTCCATACTGCTGATGATATTCCGCAATTTCAATTGTTACCAACAAATCTTTTTCTCTAAAAGGTTTTACCAAAAATCCTTGGGGATGAGTCAGCTTGGCCTTGCTGAGGACTTCTTCGTTTGAGTTGGCAGAAAGATAGATGAAGGGAATATTTTCGTCTCTGAGTATTTCGGCAAGGTCAATACCGGTCTCTTTTCCCGAGAGGAAAATATCTAACAGTACCAATTCGGGCCTCTGCTCCGTAATATAATATTTGGCATCAGGAACCGACCTTGCCATTCCGATAACAGTATGTCCGGCTTTCTTCAGCATCAGCCGTAAATGATTTGCCTCAACGAACTGATCTTCAACTATAAGTATTTTTAATTGTCTTGCCATTTTACGGAAATTATTAATGTGAATTATTTTCGCTAAAAATGAATTTCAGTGTTATTTTAGTGCCATTGGCATTAGTAATCAGAAACTTTCCACCGATATCGGCAGAAAGTCCATGCATTAATTTTATTCCCAAAGAAGGATTGCTATAAGGGTCGAAATCGACGGGAAGGCCAATACCGTTGTCCTGAATTATTAAAACATAATTTTCATCCGCCTCCTTTTTAAGGGAAATAGCAATGATTCCGTCTTTATGATTTGGAAAAGCATATTTGATAGCATTTGTAACGGCTTCGTTAAAAATTAGTCCGATGGGTATGGAATGGGACAAAGGGAGATTAAAGCTGTCAATATCCAATACAAACCGGATTGATTTTCTGATCTCGAATGAATCTTTTAAATATTCGGTTAATTCAAATATATAAGAAGGCATATCGATTATCGATAAATTCTCTGACTGATATAATTTCTGATGTATTAAAGACATGGCATGAATTCTGTTCTGACTGCTGCTAATAGCTTGGAGAGCCTCGTCATTTTTTAAAAATTCAGCCTGACTTGCAAGCAGACCGACCACTATGTGCAGATTATTTTTTACCCTGTGGTGAATTTCACGCAAAAGCCATTCTTTTTCAACTACCAGCTTTTGGAGGGTACTGTTCTTTTTATTGATTTCATTTTGTTGCGTTTCGAGTACTTTGTTTGTTTTCTTCTTAAACATAAAGCTTTTATAAAGCAATCCAAGTATTATCAGTAAAAGCAGGACAAATGTTACCATCGAATTACGTAAAAACACCTCGTTTTTAAGTTTGCTTTGCTGCAGCAGGGTTTTGTTTCTGAGCTTGATTATGTCCAGGCTTTTCTTTTCCGTTTCATAGATGATGTTGAGCCTGGAGGAAATAGGATAAATATCGCTTTCTTTAAGATTGGCCGCCTTATAGAAACAGATGGCTTTTTTTTGCGAATTGAGGGCATTGCGAAAATCTGAGATTGAAAAATACAATTCGCTGATTTCTTTGTAGCAGTCACCGCTTCTTTTATTGTTTCCGGACTTTTCAAATAGCGATGCGGCCTTAAAAATTGGTTCTAATCTCTCTGCTATTGCTGCATTTGTGCGCATTTTTGCCGACCAGACCATTACCCACGCTTCTCCCAAATCATCGGTTTGATCTGTTTTGGCCAGTACTTCTATTGCTTTTCTGGCGTTGGCTTCTATCATTGAGTTGTTGTTTCTCAACTCCTGCACCATCGAAAGCTGCAAATAACATTTGCCAGTATAAATATTCGAATGAAGGTTCTGGCTTATCCGAAGGGCTTCCTCACCGTATTGGAATGCCTTTAGCAAGGTTTTAGGATTATTATAGGAAGCTTCATACCAGTCGCTTACTTTTAATAAAATTTTGATCTTGTCTATGCTTTCAGGCAACCTGCCCAGCAATTCCTCTGCTTCTTTTACCTGCAGTTCGTTATAATCCTGTTCTTGATCCAAACCAGCAGCCAGGACAGATCGATTTTTTTCCGCTATTTCTACCTGCATTTTGCTGGCAAGCGGCGCCAGTGCGCTCAGTTCCCCACATGTAAACCAGACAATGAGAAATATAATTATTCTGTAGTGCTTTGAGAGCATTTTTTTTAAGAATTGATCCGCTTAACGAAGGTATTGATAATTCTTTATTTAAATTTAAAATATACAAAAATTGACTGCCGACGATATATCGTTGCTTTACTTCCCGATTTACTTAAATAAAGTTTTACTAAAATTAACTGCAGCAATAACCGAACGATCGTTCCGTTAGCGTCAGCATAATGCCGAGAGCAGAGGCTACCCGCCAGATATTGTATTTCTGGATCTAAACAGGAACTTCAGGAACGGAATCCAGGCACTTCAGGAAATCAGGAACATGGATGCTTTCAAAAAGAGGCCAATCGCATTCTACAGCACTTCCCCGGAGCGGAATGATCAGGAAAAAACTTTCAAGCTCGCGGCCGGCGCTCTTGTAAGCAAGCCCAATCATTTTAAAAAACCTAAAATCCTGCTTGGGAGAGATTGGGAAAACTGGGATCCAGGCAGGGAAAATTTGCTGGCAGTTCAAAATAGCTGGCACCAATAAACACATTTGCAAGATTCAAAGAAAGCCCGTCCTCGATTTGGCTTCAAGTATTCTCGATTTGGCTACAATTCTAATCCGTCAAATATCCAACTTTGCTGTACTAAACTTTAATCAATTAAAAAAATGCAGACAAATAAAAACAAGGTGGCGCTCGTTTCAGGTGCCAATACCGGCGTGGGATTCCAAATCGCAAAAGCCCTTGCAGAAAATGGCTATACCGTCTATGTAGGCGCTCGCGACCTGCAGAAGGGCGAATCGGCTGCCGTGAAGATTGGCAGCAAAGCAAGAGCCGTGCATCTGGATATTACGAATTCTGACTCCATAAAAGACGCCGTGTCAAAAATAGGAAGTGAATCTGGGCATCTTACCCTATTGGTAAACAACGCTGCCATTTCCAATGCCGGAAAGCCAGGGCGAACGATGGAGGAAGTTTTAGGCGCACAGCGTGCCAGCATCGCTCCGATCAGCGAAATGAAGACCGTCTGGGAGACAAACGTGTTTGGAACGCTTGCCCTGACACAGGCTTTCCTGCCTTTATTGAAAAATGCTGCTGCGGCGCGAATCGTGACCGTTTCCAGTGCATTGGGTTCTCTAGCATTAAATTCAAATCCAGAAAACCCCTACCGTTCGGCATTTGATGCTGTCTACGGCGCTTCCAAAACGGCGCTTAACGGAATTTTTCTCTCGCTGTCCATAGAATTGGAAAATACCAATGTCAAGGTCCATCTGGTAAGCCCGGGCTTTACAGCGACGGCCCTCAATAATTTTCAGGGAACAGATACCGTAGAAGAAGGCGCCCTTGAACCAATAAGGGTAGCGCTCGCAGAAAATCTGCCGACAGGAAGTTTTACAGGACCGAATGGGTTTGCAGGCGCCGACAATATTCTTCCCTGGTAAAATTTACAAAATACAAAAACCTATGATGAGGGCATTATCATAGGTTTTTTTAATAATTTTATAAGATGAAAAGCAAAGAAGATAAACTTATTCGATTCATATCCATCTCCGAAAGCCATCATGCCTTTGGCCTGCCCGCGCCGCAGCATCCGCTGGTAAGCTTGGTGCACTTTAGCGAAGACAATCCGTTTAACACTGCTATGGCGCCGATTTACGACGTATTGAGTTTTTATAAAATCACCTTCATCACAAAAAACAGCGGCAGGCTGAAATACGGGCAAGACTACTATGACTACAATGAAGGAAGCCTGTTGTTTTTGGCGCCAAACCAATTGGTCGGAAGCACCGAATACAATAGCGAAACTTTCTGCTATCTGCTGCTTATCCATCCCGATTTTTTGCTGGGCCATCCTCTTGCAAAAAAGATAAAGCAGTACGGGTATTTTTCTTATTCTTCTAATGAAGCCCTGCATGTTTCTGAGCGTGAAAGACAGGCCATCCTTTCTGTCTGCCAGATTATGCAGCAGGAACTCGACAGCCGTGTTGACGAATTCAGCCAGGAAGTCGTAATCGCCCAGATAGAGCTGCTGCTGAGCTATGTCAACAGGTTTTACAAGCGCCAATTTATTACGCGAAAATCCGCAAACAGTGACATTCTTCAAAAGACGGAAGCTATCATTGACAGTTATCTCAACGGTCAAGAATCACTTCAATTAGGCGTCCTCTCGGTTCACTATCTTTCAGAACGGCTGCTCATCTCGCCAGGTTACTTAAGCGACCTGTTGCGGTCGCTTATCGGCAAAAACGCACAGCAGTACATCCACGAGAAGCTTATTGAAAAAGCAAAAGAAAGGCTTGCCGCAACCGAATTGACCATAAGCGAGATTGCCTATGGACTGGGATTCGAGCATCCGCAGTCCTTCAGCAAGCTGTTCAAGAACAAGACCAGTTTTTCACCATTGGAATTCAGACAGTCGCTCCATTAAAGACACTTATATAGTTGGATGTACCAATGAAACTGTGTCGTGAATTTGAACTCTTAATGGTGCATAATCTGTCGAAATAAAGGCAAATCGATAATAGCAACACCTCGTAATGAACTATTTATATCTTTGTACATCCAAGTATATAAGTATCAAAAGAAATACAATATTTCATCATTGTAAGAATCATCAACAAAAGGCTTTCCCAAAAAAAATAGGCTATCCCAATTAGCTTGAGATGGCCTGCCTTTCATAAAGCACAACTTCGCTCCTACAGCCCGGATGGTAGGACGGAAAATACCTGATGTAGCCGTAATCCTGAAGCTGCTTGAAATATTTGTGATAAGTCGGGATCGTATTTTCATGAGAGAGCGCCATAATTTTGCGGCGGCTGACCTTGATCCTGCGCACCTGACCCTGCCTAGCAAAAGTAGCTGTAATTTAGGTGGAATATTTCTCGCATCTTCGAGTGACAAAATAGAAACAGAAGATAGGTTAGGGATTGGAACAGTTAAGGACGGTATTCGAAAAGAATCTGCAACAATACCGATTCAATTTGGAGAGGAAACAAAAAATTCTTTACTTCATCAAATTGAACTCCAAAAAAAGAGCAATACATTAATTGAATTTAGAAATTGGTTAAGAGCACATTTATAGCAAAAATGGAATGACTGTGTACCAATAGGTATTGATTTTTCCGCAGACTCTGTAAATATTCGGATGTCAAGAAGTTTAATAAGTCTTTTAGAGCAAAATATTACAGAAAGAATTCTGGATAAATATATCGGACGGCATATTGATATGTTTTCAAATTCAATGAATTACAAAAGAGCTTTACCTCCAACTGAATTAAGGTGGAAAAAGAAATGATGATGAGCCAAGAATAAGCATTCCCGATTATTTAATGGGAATCAAAAGATGGAACGTATCATATAGTTGATTTGGAAAAAGGTTTTCTTGGAAGGCAAATAGGGAGCACAGCATTACAAACTAAAACAAAGAATCCTAGTTAAAATGTCTTTAAGTAGCATTTTAACTGGGATTTCTCTTTCTGCCTATTTACTTTTATTTACAGATAGTTTCTCCTTAGTTGTACCATAAATCCATCCTTAAAAATGAAATCCGATTTGGGATTTTTTTTTGCGAAATTATGACATAATGGGACACTTATAATCCAAGGATAAAAAGAACGAAAACACCTCCAAAGAAGCTGTTGAATTCTTGTCTTAATTAGTTAAATCTGATCTAGGCTATATTGGTGCATTTTTCAGAAACTGCTTTGTCTAGTAAAGTTTGCTGTCTCATCAATAGTTGCAAAACTCACTACTGCAACATAAATGGCACTATATTATTTGTAAAAGCAGTGCCTGCAGTATTTGTAAGCGCAAACCATCCGCGATCGTCCCAGACACTATACGACATTTTTTGGCCTAATGTACTCACTGCTACTGTTCTGTAAAATCCCCTTACAATATCGGTATTGCGTTCGGCTACATTGCTGCTTCTTCCCACCCCGAATTCACCATAGTTTATCGGTACATTTAGCTTGATAGAATGCACGCTGACAGTCTGAATCCCTGCCTCAATAGATCCTGTCCCTGGAAAAGCGGCATTGCTACCGGTCTCCCCGCAGAAAGACCATGGGTTATAGCTATGTACTTGAATCGCTATATAACGATCTGAACCTTCTCCAGGTACGCTTTCCGTATTTGGATACACTGTGGCAATGTTGACAGCATTACCTTGCCCATTTAACCCCACCATCACGATACGGGTGGCATTTTTGCCTCCGGTCGCTCTGATGGCATCATAGCCCAATTTATTTACTTTTCTTGTATAGCCAATTGCTGTTGGGTCGCTTGCATCGGGAAATGGTCCGCTTCCATCATTCTCACCTAAAGTTCCTTCTGGCTCATTTAATACTTCAAAAATTAATTTATTTGGATAATCCTTGAAATACGTCGCAATTCCTGTCCATAAGGTTTGGAACTTTGTGTCGTATGCTGCCGTTCCATCATAATTATCTTTCAACCAATGCTCATGATGCGTGTTTAAGACAACATACATGTCAAGGCTGATCGCATAATCGATCGCCTGGACAAGTTGTAAAAACCTTGGATGATTGTAATTTACATTTCCCTCCGTATCGGCAAGATGGCTTTCAAACCGGTCCATCCACGTTGTTGGTATCCTGACATGCTTCATTCCTGCATTTTTGTATAAATCCAGAATCGGCTTGACATTTACGAATTCTGTAGAATAAATTCCGTTGTCGAAAGTATTTCCCAAATTGAACCCAGCACCCATATCCAAAATAACCTGTTTTGCATAAGGAAATTCTGGATTCGTCGGTTCTGCACCAACTTCATCGCCATTAACAAAAACAACTTTATCATCGTCTGTGCATGAAAAAGCGGCGAAAAAAACAAACAGCCCGAAAATTCTCAACTTATTTTTCATCTTATATTTTTTAAAAATTTAAACCTAACAATTAGTTCTTTTTAACCTTTGTCTTGTTATTGTAATAGTTTTGTAATATGTAAAATGCTTTTTTCTTCTTCCCCGTCTCTGAAATAAGCCCTTTCCTGTTCCAAAAATTTTGATGCACCGGATGCTGGCGCCTTGGTGATTTAAAATCAACCAGTATCCAGGGGGTCATTCCTCGCAATCCGTCAATTTTATCAAGCATTTCAAGCTGGTTCTTATAAAACAGTTCCTGAAATTCTTCTGACCAGACCGTATCTTCATCTCCGTGGAAACCCGCTACCGCCTCCGCGCCGAATTCAGAAATTACGACCGGCTTGTTAAATTTAATGTCAAATGAATATTTCGGAAGCTCTTTTGGCTCAGACCAATACCAACCACCATATTCATTAAAACTGGCTAGATCTAATTTTTCTCCAAGCGCATCATCAACCGTAACCGTATAGCCTACACGTTCAACTTCAAGCGCTGCCGCAACCAATCTTGTATCATCAAGGCTTCTTACTTTATCAATCAATTTACCCATAAAGATATTTCGTTCTTTGCTAATTGGAGTTTCGTTTCCAACCGACCAAATGCCGATACTTGCTCTATTTTTGTCACGTTCTATAGCCACGCTTAATTGGTGCTCAGCATTCTTATAAGTTTCTGGATTTGACCAAGAAATCGTCCAATATACCGGAACTTCAGCCCAAACCAATAATCCGACTTCATCTGCCAAGCGAAGCATCGCCTCATTGTGGGTGTAATGCGCTAAACGAATATAGTTGCAACCTAATTCTTTTGCCCATGTCAAAATCATTCTCATGTCGCCTTCTGACCTCAATCTTCCGCGCAAAAGCGGGTTCTCATCATGAACAGATATTCCTTTCAAGAAAATAGATTTGCCATTAAGAAAGATATCTTTGTTCACTGTTTGTATGGTTCTGAAACCAATTTTATCTGTTACTTTATCACTTTTGGAAGCTATCGTTACAGTATATAATTTTGGTATTTCTGGAGACCAATATTGCACTTTTTTCACAGGAAAAGTGAATTTTACAAAACCATTTTCATCTGTTGTAAAAGTCGATTTTATTTTCAGTTCTGGAATTTCCAATATAACATTTTCTTTTTCAGGAGCTCCTTCAACTTGGATAAAACCTTCGATAAGGTCTTTATGTCCTTTGGCTAATTGTACTTTATAATCTTCAATATAATTTTTTGGTGTTGCTACTAGCGTGACATCTCTTGTAATACCACCATAATTCCACCAGTCAGTATTAATCGTGGGAACTTCATCTTTTTTTCGCGTATTGTCAACCATAACGACAACAAAATTATTTCCATCATTTAATTGATCGGTAACATCAAATTGAAAAGGTGTAAAGCCACCTTTGTGTACGCCAAGTTTTTTGCCATTTATATAGACGTGGGATTCATAATTTATAGATCCAAAGTGCAGAAAATATTTTTTATCACTCTTGCGGGAAACGACAAAATCTCTTTTATACCATAAAGTGCCTTCATAAAATAAAAGCCTATCGTCTTGAGAATTCCAGTCCCCTGGGACTTGCAGTCTTGGTTCAAAATCAAAATTATATTCTGCTTTTGATTTTTTATCCATTGAGGTTAAATTATCATAAAAACCGCCCTTGCCTGATTTGCTTTCGTCAAAAGGTTTTTGTCTATAGTCAAGATAGCCCATTTGATAAGGATCTATAATATATTGCCAAGATCCGTTTAAACTCAAATTTTCTCTATTATAAATATTTTGGATTGTCTTTTGACCAAAACCATTAAAATGAAATAAAAGACATGTTATAATTACTGTAATTATTTCTTTGGATTGTATTCTTAACATAAATATTCTTTTTGGATTTAAAAATGAAAGCTAATGGAGGTATAGGAATTTTTTACTTAAAAATTCCTATAGAAATCCTCCCGACTAACTAACTCTAATTTTATAATTAATAACCAATATTAAACTGTGAGCCATTTTCTCCCATTATATCAATTTGACTTTGTGGCACGGGGCAATTCACAAAATGAGGCTGCCAAGGCGTTTGACTGTTAGCGGCGTCATTAGCTTCTGAAATTGCAGTATCTCCATTTCTGTAATAAAGGGAAATTCTTTCTCCTAGCAAGCCAAGTCTCTTCAATAAAAACCAGCGGTTGTTTTCAAAAGCTAGTTCTCTAGCAGATTCTTCCAAATAGATATTTAATGTCCATGCCGGAAAATCTACTGCAGGTGCGGCAACATTTGGGTTTAAGCCATATCCTCTTCTTCTAACTCTATTCATGTATTCAAGTGCGATGCTTTCATTGCCCAAATTATGATGCGCTTCAGAAGCTAATAATAATGTTTCTGCAAATCTATAGTAGATGTAATTTTTAAAACTTTCATCTTGATTTGGCAGTTTTGTATTAAAATCAGCATATTTTTTCAAGCTCCAATGATATCTTCTGTAGTTGTCTTCTGGTTGTGTAATGGGTTGTCCAAATCTTGGATGTTGGGGATTATTTACTGTATAACTTGCGTAATTTTCTGGCCAATAATAGGTCGTAAATCGTTTATCATTTACCCTATCATATAAGCTTTTTAAATAATTATTTGGAAAAAACCAGCCTAAAGCTTGTCCGCCATATTCAGTAGTCAGTATCACTTCGTTTCCTGCAACAGGATCAGCACCAGATTGTTTTTCATATATCCTTTGATTGAAAACACTGCCCAACCAGAACCCTCCGCCACCGGCAAGATTGTCACCTTCACCGAGTGATTGATTTCTTTGATAGACAAACAAGGCTTCACTATGATTTACATCATTTCCAAAAACCTCGCTAAGTTCAACCAAACTATGTGTTCCATTACTGATGATGGCATCAAACTGATTTGCTGCTTCCTGCCAGTCGCTTCTCCACATGGCTGCCTTTCCCCTTAAATGTCTTGCAACACCTTTTCCATATCTGCCTGTAGGAACTTGCCATTCAAGATGTTGTACTGCAAAGTTCAAATCTGCATCGATTACGCCAAAAATTTCATCATCGGTAGCTTTTCTATAGTCAACAGCATCGTTAATATTTTGAGGAGTAGTTGGTACAGTATCTAAAATAATTCCACCATACATGCTTATTAAATCTAAATATAGCTCTCCTCTGATTACTCTTGCTTGGGCAACAAGTTTGTTTTTGGCAGTCTCATCCATTGAAACAGACCTTGCACTTGTAATAATTGCCGATGCTCTGTCAATTATGCGGTAAGCATTATTCCACTTATCAGCAGGAAATCTAGCGGGTGTGTGTGTTGACGGTCCATAAGGCGTAAACCATGTGCGGTGTAATCCTAAATCTGTAGCCGCCAAAAAGAAGACATTTGATTGCAAATTTGTATTATCTCCGGCTGGAGCATTATATACCCTCATCCTGTTGTAAAGCGCATTGACACCTACTTCTAATCCTTCTGGAGTATCATAAATAAAATCTACAGAAACTTTATCTATAATTTCTTCTTCAAGAAAATCTTCACATGAAACTAGCGAAAATGCAAACAGAACTGCGAACAAGAATAAATATGTATGTTTTTTCATAATCTTTAATTTTATATTTTAAACAATCAATCTTAAAATCCGATTTGCAAGCCAGTTACCAAGGTAACAGGTTCTGGATATTCATTTGGATTTCTTTCTGGACTGTAAGATTGGAAGTCAGTAATGGTAAATAAATTGCTTCCGGTTACATAAAGTCTGAAATTAGTCAGACCAAGCTTATTAAGAATAGATTCTGGCAATCTGTAACCCAATGTGATATTCTGCAATCTAAAGTATGAAGCATCTTGAAGCCCGAGCGTGCGAATATCATTTGGATCATTTCCTTCTCTTGGTCGCGGAAAATCACCCCCTGGATTTTCTGGAGTCCAATAATTCTGTTTGATGCCATTTTTAATTCCTCTCAAAGAACCTCCTTCTGAATAACCATAAAGAAAAGGATTGTCTTTAGTAATACCTTGAACTGTGTAAAAATCTGCCGACATGTCAAAGTTTTTGTATTCTAAATTTAAAGAAAGCGTTCCATACCAATCAGGCGCTTGTGAAGTAATAACACGATCTTGATCATTGATTAAACCGTCTCCATTGACATCGCGTAATTTAATGTCTCCTGGTTGAGCCAGCGGTTGGGCAGAATTGACAATATCCTCACCTTCCTGAAAAATACCAATTGGCTGATATTGATAGTAAACACCAATTGATTGCCCGATAAACCATCTATTTGCTACGTCATTATCCTCTCTTCCATCTCCGTCAGCATCATTACCATATAAACTGATAATTTTATTTCTGTTTTTGGTAAAAGATACGCCAACGTTGAATTTTATATTTTCGTTTCTGATTACATCTCCATTCACCGTAACTTCAATTCCCTGATTTTCAATTTCACCTATATTGTTCCATTGGTAGTTATATCCTGAAGAAGCATTTAGTGCTTTTCTAACCAATAAATCTTTTGTTCTTGTATTATAAAACTCAACAGTAGAAGTAATTCGATTATTAAAAAGACCTAAATCGATTGCGGCATTAAAGGTAGTAGAAGTTTCCCATTTCAAATCAGGATTTGGCAACTCATTACCTGGAACATAACCCGTTACAGGATTTCCGTCTATAATATAATTATTTTGATCAGCTGTACTTTGGCTTAAACCAGGACTAATACCTTCGTTACCGACGCTACCATAACTGAATCTTAATTTTAAATTGCTAACCTCTTCTACATCTTTTAAGAAATTTTCCTTATACACATTCCAACCCAAGTTGGCAGCAGGAAAATAGGCCCATTTGTTATTTTTTCCAAATACTGTCGAACCATCTGCCCTACCTGAAACTGTAAAATAATATTTATTATCATAATCATATTCAATTCTTCCAACTGCAGAAACGATACCTCTTCTTGTTCCAGAAATAGACGGCGTGTTTAAAAATGCGCCTCCCAATCCATAAATTCCCAAGATATCATTTGGTATTCTCTCTGCTGTATTTGTGAAACTATTAGCCTCCGTTTTGGCAATACTTTGTACAGCTGTAATATTAAAGTGGTTTTTTTCTTCCACATCAAATTTATAAGTCAAGATATTTTCAAGCTGCCATTCCACATTATCCTGAAACTGAATTGCGCCGCTTCCTTGCCCGCTGTTTGCAATTCCTGCAAGTGATTTAGTGGTATTGTAAGACAATCTTTTATAATTATAGGATCTTCTGCTTGCATTGATTCTGTAGTTAAATCCTTCAAACGGAGCTATGTCTAGAAATAAATTTAAGATATCATTTCTTTGTTCAACCAAATTTGTAGTTTCAAACAAATCAATCATCGGATTTTTATTTTCAGCAAAACCACCTGGCAAATAACGCAATGTGCCATCTTCATTATAAGGATTACCCAAAGGAGCAGTCGTAATAGAAGTGATTAAAATACCGCTGTTATTAGTGCCGCTTGCATTGGGACTGTTTGTATTTGGATTATTTGTATCAGAAAATTGAAAGGAAGTATTCAAGCCTGCTTTTAGCCATGAATTTATTTTCTGATCCACATTTAATCTCAATCCTACTTTATTATAATCAGAATTAGGAATTACTCCTTCTGTTTTGATATAATTTAAACTGCTGAAAATGCTAAACTTATCTGTTCCTGCTGAAACATTTATAGCATGATTTTGGGTTGTTCCTGTACGCAAAATCAAATCTTCCCAATCAATATATTTTCCTGATTGCACGCTTGCTAATTCTAACGCAGAGAATATTTCTTCGTCAGGCCTATAAATCCCTCCATTATTTGTTCTGTATGCCTCTCTTTTTAGCTGTGCAAATTCTTCACCACTATAAATGTCAAAATTTCTATTGATGGTTTGAATACCCGAAAATCCGTTATATGAAACGCTCATCCTTCCTTCTTTTCCTCTTTTAGTCGTAATTAAAATTACACCATTAGAAGCTCTGGCTCCATAAATTGCCTGTGCAGCAGCATCCTTTAAGACTTCCATCGACTCGATATCGTTTGCGTTGATGTCGTTGATGCTACCAATTCTTACACCATCGGCAATTACAATTGGATCGTTTCCTCCCGATATAGAGCGCTGTCCTCTAATACGAATAGTTGATGAACCACCCGGAGCTCCGCTGGCAAGAGTAACTTGCACTCCCGCTGCTTTTCCTCGAAGCATTTCTCCAATATCAGAAGTAGCTACCTTGGTTAAGTCACCAGCCTTTATCGATACTACCGAGCTAATAATGTCGCTCTTCTTTTTAGACCCGTATCCAATTACGACAACCGTTTCGAGCATCGAATCTTCTTGCAGAACCATGTCTATCTTAGTTTGATTGCCAACTAATCTTGAACTTGATTTCATCCCAACGTAAGAAAATAATAAAGTTTGTGTTGGGGAAGCTTGAATACTATAATTACCATCCAAATCTGTATTAGTTCCGCTAGATGATCCTTGTATTGTGACACTGACTGCAGGAAGCGGCATTCCTAAGGTGTCGGTCACTTTTCCGGTGATGGTGTTGTTCTGTGCGCCGGCATTTGTAAAAATAATACAGAAGAGCGCCAATAGCTTTATTTTATTATTTAATAGTAAAACTGCATTTTTTGCAATATTTTTTTTCATATGCTGTATAAAATTAGTTTATTTTTTAGGATTAAGTCAGTAAGCTGGCTTATTGAACAAATTTGATTTATTAATCGCAAGTACAGGGGATTAATATATTCGTTTCTAGGGGTAAGAATGTATTAACAAATTCAAAACATTGGCTGCCAATTAATTAACATTAAAAAAAAACCTTTTTGATACTATTGATTCTCAAAAAGGTTTTTAAAACTCGCACACATTGCACAAATTATTCCTGAGAACTTTTGTAGACTGTCGGGGAAAGCTTGTAAACTTTCTTAAACTCTCTGCTAAAATGTTTCCTGTCATTAAATCCAACCATAAAAGCAACTTCTGAAATTGGATAAGTTGTATTTAAAATTATGTCGGCTGCTTTTTTCAATCGAAGATGTTTAATCAAACTGGCCACAGAATGACTTGTCAGCGTATTGACTTTTTTATAAAGAATCGTTCTGCTCATTCCAATTTCATTGACAAGCATATTCACATCAAAATCAGGATTCTCTAGATTTTCTTCAATAACTTTCATTAATTTTTTGATGAAAAGCTCTTCCGGAGTTGTCAGTTTGTCTAAATCTGAGCCTACAATAAAATTACCGCTGTATTTAAGACGCAAAATCTCTTTAGAAGAAAGCAAATTTTGAATGCTCAGTTTCAATACTTTTATGCTAAACGGCTTAGAAATATAAGCATCGGCACCCGTAGACAAACCTTCGATTTTGTTATCGGTTGATGCTTTTGCTGTTAACAATATTACTGGAATGTGGTTGGTACTTTCATTTGTTTTTATAGATGTGCAGAACTCCAAACCATCCATCTCTGGCATCATAATGTCGCTGACAATCAGATCTGGTATTTCTTTTTCCATATAGGAAATGGCATCTTTGGCATTAGAAAAATCAAGGACATTATATTCTTCCGTTAGAATATTGAAGATAAATTTTCGCACTTCATCATTATCTTCAACAATAAGAATCGTTTTTTTGCCTATGTCTAAATCATTATTTATAGTCTCTGCATCTTCTTCAAATGAAACTTTTGGTTTTGGTGGCACATTTTCAGCATCAATCAGATAATTATTAACTCCAGAGCTGGTTTCTACAATCTGATCATGTGCAAGATGTTCATCGCCAAGCAATAACGCAATTTGAAAAACGGTATTTGCCCAAGATTCTTTTTCTTCGGGAATTGAAATTTCTCCTTTGTGCAATTCCACAATACTTTTTGAAAGTGCAAGACCAACGCCACTTCCCATATTGTGGACGCCACGGTCATCTACTTGAAAAAATCGATTGAAAATATTGTTTTTGCTGTTTTCCGGAATCCCGATTCCGTTGTCTTTAATTCTGATAAAAACTTTGTTTTCTGAAACACTCCCTTGCTCTACAGCAAATACTATTTTTCCATTCTTCTTCGTAAATTTAAAAGCGTTGGAAAGCAAGTTGAAAATTACTTTTTCCATTTGGTTTTTATCGAAAAATACGTGTATCGAATTAGAGTTCAGTACAAATTTATATTCAATGTTTTTTTCAACGGCCAATCCCTTAAAAGATTCATAAATTTCAAAACAGAAAGCCACAATATCTTGCTTTTCACAATACATTCTCATATGCCCTTTTTCAGCTTTTCTGAAATCCAAAAGCTCATTAACGAGCTTTAAGAGTCGGTCTGAATTTTGCTGGATTGTTTTTAATTTGGCTTCCGTTTTTGGGTCATTTTGTGAGGAAGCCAATAATTCTTCAACAGGACCTTTAATCAAAGTCAAAGGTGTTCTGATTTCGTGCGAAATGTTAGTGAAAAAATTTAACTGCATATTAAAAATCTCTTGTTTTCTATCATTTTCAATATGTTCAAAAAGCAATTCTCTCTTTAATTTTACTCTATTGTTAATAAATCTCACAATCACATATGTTCCGAAAATAAAGAGCAAAACATACGCAGAATAAGCCCACCAGCTTCTCCACCATGGCGGAAGTACAGTAATTTTCAAGGTTTTTATCACAGAATTCCAACTTCCATCTTCATTTGTTGATTTGATGGAAAGCAAATAAGTGCCTGGACTTAAATTCGATAAATTAATTCTATTTTGAGTTCCCGTATTATGCCATTCGTCATTGCTTGAAGAACTGTCCAGCTTATAGGCATATTTGCTCCTCTTCGGATTTACAAAATTTAAGCTGCTGAATTCTAGCCCGATATAATCTTGGTCATAATTAATTATAATTTCAGAAGCCTCCGAAATTGATTTTCCCAAAATGCAATTTTCTTTTCCAGAGTCTACAAGTTCGTTGTTTACTATAAGTTTAGTCAATACAATTTCACTGTCATTTGGCGATTTGAAAATCTTTTGTGAATTAAAAATTGTCAACCCTTTTGTGGTTCCAAAGGCAAGCTGGCTGTCATTTAATCTGATTCCGCAATTATAAGAAAACTGTTTTGTGGAAACCCCATCTCTACCAGAATATTTGGTGATTTCAAAATCTTCTTTAGATTTTACTGGTTGCTTTTTGATTTTAATTTTATATAAGACATCTTCAGAACTCACCCAAAGATTGCCTTGTGCATCTTCTGCTATGCTTTTAATTGCCGCATCAGTAAAACCATTTACTTTGTTAAAAGTGAAAAAGGTTGCTGTAGTTTCATCTAAATAAAATAATCCGTCATAATCTGCTCCAATCCACAATCTGCCTTTTGAATCAGTAAACAAAATGGTCAAACTGTTGTTACCAATTCTCTTTTTAGTATTCGTTTTATAAATTTTAGTAACCCGTTTTAAGGACTTGTCAAAATAATTCAAACCGTTTTGAGTCGCTACCCAAATTCCGTTTTTTCTCTTCTCTAAATCCATTACAAAATTATCAGAGAGCGAATTTGGCGAACCGTCTGCTCTATAATTTTCAACAGTTCCGTCTTTTAAAACGCGCTTAATGCCATTGCCATTTGTTCCAACCCAAATATCGCCATTGTCTATTAATAATGAGGTAATTGGACGTTCATCTTCTATCAAGCCATTTGCAGAAAGTGAAATTGGCTTAAATTGTTTGCTGTTTTTTTCAAATTGAAACAAGCCATTAAATGTACCGCATAAAAGCTGATTTTCATCTTTCTCAGCAAGAGCCGTAATTAGATTTTTGGTCTTTTTCTCATCTTTCTGATCTACAACATAAGAAGTGGAAATCTTATTTCTGAGATCGAGATAATTTAAACCTCCGCCATAAGTTCCAACCCACAAAGCATCTGAATTTTCTCTTAGAACAGCACTTACAATTGCATTACTTAATCCGAAATTTGGTTTTATTGCTTCTCCAATTGTAGAAAAATTAGAATTGGCTTTATTATAAAAATTAATTCCCCCAGCGCTTGTTCCTGCCCAAATACAACCGTTCCTATCTTTCAAAAAACATTTTACGTCATTATCAGACAAGCTTGAATTATTCAGCGGATTGTGTTTATGTCTTGTAAATTTTTTGGTTCTCTTATCGAAAACATTTAATCCGTCTTTTGTAGCAAACCAAGTCGTATTCTCATCTACAGAAACAATATCACTAATCCAGTTGGAAGAAATCGATTTTGAATCGTTAAAATTATATTTGTATTGAATTAAAGAATCATTGGCTTTAGAATAGAAAAAAACACCTTGATTTTCAGTTGCAAACCACAAATTTCCGTTGGTTTCTTTTGAAATCTTCCAAATTTTTGCCTTGAGAAACTCTTTATTATTCTGAAATGATTTTGGAAATGCTTTTATTTCAGAAGTGTTTGGATCAAAACATTGAATTCCTAGAGAAGTTCCCACAAACATTCCATAATGCTCATCATAAAATAAGGAAAGTACGCGACTTTGATTTAAAATAAAATTAGAATCGCTTTTAATATTATCTAAAAGATTTGTCTTTTTATTCAAACGCTTTACACCGCCAAAAGTCCCAATCCAAAGATTTTTATTGCCATCTTCTGCAAACGAGCTGATGTAGCTTTTTCCTCCTTTAGTAGCAGAAACATCAATTTGGGTAAAATCATTTGAATTTTTATTGTAGCGATTTACGCCGTGATTTGTACCAATCCATAGATTTTCACTACTGTCTTCAAAAATTACGTTGACATGATTATTACTCAAACTTCCCTTTCTATCCTTATCTCGAATATATCTGTAAAAATTATAAGCATCATATCTGAATAACCCATTTTCAGTTCCAATCCAAATAAAGCCTTTTTTATTTTGAACCATGCTGGAAATCATACTTTGCGAAAAATCTTCGTTGTCATTAATTTGCTCAAAATATAATCCTGAATCTTGGGCCAGCAGATTAAAACTACCCGTTAAAAGTAAAAAAAAGAGAATTTTATATTTTTTTAAACAAATCATGGAGCTTTAAAATATTTAATTAGAAGATTACTTGATATAGATTTTCAAAATAAGCAATAAGTTATAAAGGGAGCAAATGATCTGTAAGAATAAATTTTATTTTAAACATAACTGTATTTAAATCAAACTTTTATATATTCCCAATTCCAATCCTCTTAATTCCGCCAAGCCTCTTAATCGCCCTATTGCAGAATAACCCGGATTTGTTTTTTTACTCAAATCGTCTAACATTTGGTGTCCGTGATCTGGTCGCATCGGAATTAAAATATCTTTTCTTCCTTCGGATTTTCTTCTTTGTTCTTCGAGAACTACTTCTTTTACCACGCTGAACATGTCAACATCACCTTCCAAATGATTGGCTTCATAAAAATTTCCTTTTTCATCGCGAGTTGTGCTTCTCAAATGTAAGAAATGAACTCGGTCTGCAAAACGTTTGAAAATTTGTACCAAATTATTATCGGCACGAACTCCGAGAGAACCTGTGCAGAAAGTAATTCCGTTGGAAATATCTGGGATTTTTGAAAACAAATAAGCATAATCTTCTTCAGTACTTACCACTCTCGGCAGACCTAAAATCGGGTACGGCGGATCATCCGGATGAAGGCACATCAAAACTTCATTCAATGATGCAACGGGAATAATTTCCTTTAAAAAAGACATCAGATTTTCTCTTAATTTTTGGGCATCGATTTCAGAATAGGTATCTAAAATAGTTTGAAATTGTTCCAAAGTATAACCTTCTTCCGCACCTGGCAAACCTGCAATAATATTTTTAACGATCTTTTGTTTTTCTTTTTCAGAACATTTTTCTAAGTAAGATTTCGCTGCGGTTTTTTGTTCTTCCGAATAAGATTTTTCTGCTTCTGGTCTTTTCAGTAAAAACAATTCAAATGCTGCAAATGCTACTACATCAAAACGTAATGCTTTTGAACCATCTTCTACTTCAAAATCTAAATCAGTTCTTGTCCAATCTAAAACTGGCATAAAATTATAACAGACGATTCGGATGCCGCAGCTTGCCAAATTTTCGATGCTTTTTTTATAATTTTCAATATAGGTTTCGAAATTTCCTGAACGCGTTTTTATATTTTCGTGAACAGGAATACTTTCTACAACACTCCAAGTCAGTCCTGCATTTTCTATTTCCGTTTTTCTTTTCGTAATTTCTTCAACCGTCCAAATTATTCCGTTTGGAATATGATGCAATGCCGATACAACGCCTGTTGCACCTGCCTGTCTGATATCTGATAAGGATACGGGATCTTTTGGTCCGTACCAACGCCAAGTTTGTTCCATTGTATTATTTGTTTTTTAATTAAACACCGCTAAAAGCACTAAATCCGCCGTCAATCGGAATTACAACGCCGGTTACAAATGAAGAAGCTTCATCACATAAGTAAAGCGTTGTACTCACTAAATCTTCAGGTTCTCCAAATCTTTCCATTGGTGTTTGGTTGATAATCGTAGTTCCCCTCGCCGTTAAATCTCCATTTTCATCTGTAAGCAAGGCTCTATTTTGATCTGTAAGAAAAAATCCTGGAGCCAAAGCATTTACACGAATTCCGACTTTAGAGAAATGAACTGCCAGCCATTGCGTAAAGTTTGAAACTGCCGCTTTTGCACCACTATAAGCTGGAATTTTTGTCAAAGGCGTGAATGCATTCATTGAAGAAATGTTCAAAATACTGCATCCTTTTTTGCCGACCATATCTTTCGCAAAAATCTGAGTTGGTAATAATGTGCCTATAAAATTTAAGTTGAAAACAAACTGAATTCCATCTGCATCTAAATCGAAAAAAGTTTTAAAACCTTCTGTTTCACTGACTAAGTCTTCTGCCAATAAATAAGGATTTGAAGTCGTTCCAAGCGGATGATTTCCTCCTGCTCCATTTATTAAAATATCACAGCTACCGAGTTTTTCGTTGACTTCTTTTTTAGCAGCTTGCAATGATACTTTTTCCAATACATTTGCAACAACACCAATTGCAGTACCTCCTTCCAAAATAATTTCATTGGCTACTTTTTCAGCAGCTTCTAATTTTAAATCTAAAACAGCAACTTTATAACCTTGCCTTGCTAAAGCTTTTGCAAGCGTACTGCAAAGTACTCCACCTGCGCCTGTTAAAACAACAATTTTATTCATTTATAATTTTATTTTATAATTTTAAACTTTTATGATTTTGGGATTTCTTTTAGTTAAAAATCCAAATCGTGCTCTAACAAAAATAAAGACTTTGCTAAAAAAGTACTGATTCAAATATTTGTTTTTAGGGGTAAAGATGTACGGATTAAATTGCTGAAAAACGACAATTTTATCGATAAAAAACTAACATTCAGCATATTGAACAACTGTAAAGATAAAATATTGAAATAATATGCATAATTCTAAGAGGCGAAAAACGAAATCGTTTGAGGAAAAGTACAATTTTCCCCCTAAAGAAAAATTATTAGAGTCCTTTCAATCCTATTAAATTAAAATATTTGTTCAACATTAATTTTATTACAAACTAAACATAGTTAAGTATGATTTTGAAAAATAGTACTAGGTATTTCTTTTTATTTCTTGCCGTTTTAATTTTCTCATGTGAAGAAGATGATGTTCGGGAAGTAACATTATATGAAAAAGGTTTGACAGAAGCGAATGCATCAAGTACGAACATTAGATTCGGGGAAACTGTCGAATTCACAAGCACTTCTCGAAAAGCTTTGACAACAAACTGGACTTTCGCAGGAGGCCGGCCGGCAACATCAATTAATTCAAATGTTGATGTAACTTATGCAAATCCGGGTACTTATGAGGCTAAATTGGTTGTAAAATATATTGACAATACAATTGAAACAAAAACATTTACAATAGTTGTGGCTGGTATAGATCCTGCGCTACCATTTGGAGGTGTAGCTTTGGATTTAGAAGGAACAATTCAAGCTGAAAATTATGATTTAGGCGGTGAAAATGTTGCTTACCATGATAATGAGGAAGAAAATCTTGCCGTAACTGCAGGAAGCCCTACTTATAGAGAAGATGACGGAGTAGACATTGAGTTGGGCACAACTTCTACTCATATCAGCAATAGTAATGCAGGTGAATGGATGAATTATACGGTAAATGTAATTGAAACTGGCAACTATAATTTTGAATTTAAAGTTGCTTCAGGAAGTCCTACGGGAGGAAAATCAATCCGCCTTCAGTCGGTGAACCAAAGCACAGGTGTTACAACAAATTTAGGAGAAACCGGCAATTTTGCAAATACAGGCGGATGGTCTGTTTTTACAAGCAAATTAATTTCTGGAGTAACATTAACAGCTGGCTTAAACACATTGCGGTTTTATTTTACTGGAGCTGATACAAATCTTGATAAAGTAAATGTAGCTGCTGTTGGTCCGGTTCTTCCAATCAATGGATTAGGAGTTTTCACTGAACGCGCCATCACAGCAGCCAATCTTGGACAGACACCTGTAAACAATGGAAATTTTATTATTACTCCAGTAAATTCTAATGCCTACGAAGGCACTAACGCTTATTTATATCGTTTTGATCCCCTCAATTCAGGTAACAATGTGACCGGATTTGCATTGTCAGTTATGGCACCGGCAACTTCTCCTTTAAATGCAACTGCTTATAATTATTATAATATCGCTCTTAAGACAACTTCTACCAAAAATTTGAGAATTCGTATGAATACCAGTGCCGGAAACTATTGGATCACTCTAAATAGTACAACTGATGCAACTTACGGAATGGCAAGAGATGGTGCTTGGCATGCCTTGAAAATCCCATTAACTGACTTTAAAAAAGACGGTAATGGTGCGGATATTTTACCCAATAGAGATAAAATTACAGCTTGCCTTGTTTTAAGAACGGATGATGCAGATTATCCAACTTACCTTGCAACGCCAAGTGCTTTTGAATGGCATGTTGATGATTTATTTTATTCTGTAGACTAAAATAATTTTATTCTAGGTATTAAAAACCGTGCACAATTTACGTCACGGTTTTTTAATGAAAAAAAAATGTCAAACAATTAAAAATGGAGAAAACAAGCATAATCACTATAGTAATCGCACTATTTGCAATTTCAATACAAGCACAAAACAAACTGCATCTGGACAATAAAAAACCAATAGAAGAGCGTATTTCTTTATTAATGAAAGAAATGACTTTGGAAGAAAAAGTCGGCCAGATGAACCAATATAATGGTTTTTGGGATGTAACTGGTCCCGCTCCAAAAGGCGGTTCTTCTGAAAAAAAATACGAACACCTTCGAAAAGGATGGGTTGGTTCGATGTTAACGGTTCGAGGTGCAAAACAGGTTCGTGCAGTGCAAAAAATTGCCGTTGAAGAAACCCGACTCGGAATTCCCTTGATTATTGGTTTTGATGTTATCCACGGTTATAAAACCTTGAGCCCAATTCCTTTGGCGGAAGCTGCAAGCTGGGATTTGGAAGCCATAGAAAAGTCGGCTGCGATTGCTGCAGATGAAGCTTCGGCTTCTGGTATCAACTGGATATTTGGTCCAAATGTAGATATTTCCCGCGACGCTCGCTGGGGACGGGTAATGGAAGGCGCTGGCGAAGATCCTTATTTGGGGAGCAAAATTGCAACTGCAAGAGTGAAAGGTTTTCAAGGAGAAGATTTAGCTGAAAACAACACTATTGCCGCATGTGCCAAACATTTTGCCGGATATGGTTTTGCAGAATCGGGACGAGATTACAACACCGCTGACATGAGCAATTCGATGCTTTACAACACCGTTTTGCCTCCATTTAAAGCTGCAAAAGATGCCGGAGTTCGAACGATGATGAACGCTTTCAATATTTTAAACGGAATTCCGGCAACAGGAAATTCATTTTTACAACGAAATATTTTAAAAGGAAAATGGCAATTCGACGGATTTGTAGTTTCTGATTGGGCTTCGGTTCGTGAAATGATTGCCCACGGTTTTGCCAAAGATCAAGCTGATGCGGCCGAAAAAGCCATTAAAGCAGGTTCAGATATGGATATGGAATCGCATATTTATGTGGCTGAATTGGCGAAATTAGTCAATGATAAAAAGGTAGACATCGCCTTGATTGATGATGCCGTTAGAAGAATTCTTCGCGTGAAATTTGAATTGGGATTGTTTGATGATCCATATAAATATTGCGATGAAGCCAGAGAAAAAACGGTCATCGGAAGCAAGGCCAATCACGACGGCGTGCTGGATATGGCGAAAAAGTCAATCGTATTATTGAAAAACGAAAATAATTTATTACCGCTAAAAAAATCGGGACAAAAAATTGCCTTGATCGGTGCCTTGGCCAATGACAAAAATAGTCCGTTGGGAAGCTGGAGAATTGCTTCGGATGACAATACCGCTGTTTCTGTTTTGGAAGGAATGCAACAATACAAAGGAAATCAGCTTACGTATGAAAAAGGAACCGATTTGACTATCGGAACAACAACTTTTGTAAAAGAATTGGTTTTTAATACAACGGATAAAAGCGGTTTTGAAGCGGCTAAAAGCGTTGCCAAAAATGCTGACGCTGTAGTAATGGTTTTGGGCGAACACGGTTTTCAAAGTGGTGAAGGAAGAAGCAGAACGAACCTTGACTTGCCTGGAAATCAGCAGGAATTGCTAGAAGAAATTTTTAAGGTAAATAAAAATATCGTTTTGGTTTTAAACAACGGCAGACCACTAACAATTTCGTGGGCAAGCGAGAATATTCCTGCGATTGTCGAAGCTTGGCAATTGGGAAGCCAGACCGGAAATGCCGTGGCGCAAGTTCTATATGGAGATTACAATCCGAGTGGAAAATTGCCGATGTCTTTTCCGAGAAATGTGGGACAGGTTCCTATTTATTACAACAATTACAGTACCGGAAGGCCTGTTGACAGTGATAAAAACGTATTCTGGTCGCATTATTCAGATGTAGAAAAAACGCCGTTGTACCCTTTTGGCCACGGTTTGAGCTATACTACTTTCAAATACAGCAACTTAAAAACTAACAAGGCCTCTTTTGCCAAAGGCGAAACTGTAAAAGTCAGCGTAGCCGTTTCAAATACTGGAAAATACGACGGAAAAGAAGTTGTTCAATTGTACATCAGGGATTTGGCAGGAAGTTTGGCAAGACCTGTAAAAGAACTTAAAGGCTTTGAATTGACCAACCTCAAAAAAGGAGAATCAAAAACCATCAATTTTACTTTGACCGAAGCAGAACTGGGATTTTTTGACAATGACGGAAACTTTTTAGTAGAACCTGGAACTTTTAGACTATTTGTCGGCACCAGTTCAACCGATGTTTTGGAGAGCGAATTTGAATTGAAATAAATTTTTAGATAGTCTGTTTATTTTTGTGAAAAAGAGCTGCCTGATTATATGGGCAGCTTTTTTTATATGAATTATCTACGAAATCGTTTTATGTCCCATAAATACCGGTACAAATACAAATAAGCCCTCTTATAAGCATATTTCAAACCTTTCAAACACTGAGAAATTTCAACCTTTGGTTCGTTAAATATTAGCAAAGAATCAAAATGAAAACAAAACCTACTGCCACGATTGCGGTTCTAAGTATCTTTTTAGGATTGTTCAATGCGACAACTTTTGCCCAAAATAATGTCAGCGAAACCAAATTGAAAGTTTCAAAAGACTATCACGAAGTAATGGCCCGAAAAAATGCAGACGATACCATTTGGAAATCTTACACTGCCAAAACGATTGACAAACTTCCCGGTTTCAGTTATACTAAAGATCCCGAAACTGATTTATACGGAGCTTGGAAAATCAATCCTTCCAAAGCAACCGGATTTTTCAGAACTGAAAAACGCGGCGATCGCTGGTGGATTATCGATCCCGATGGAAATCCTTTTATCCATAAAGGAGTTGCTGTTTTTAGTCCGGGAACTTCTGATAACCAGCAAAAGGCTTTGGCTTCAAAATATAAAAACGAAAAAACTTGGGTTTCAAAAGAAAGCAATTTCTTGAAAGAACAAGGATTCAATGGAACTGGAGCTTGGTCAAAGGTCGATTTGATACGAGAAGAAAAAAATCCGTTGGTTTACACAGTAATTGTCAGTCCGATGGGCGCTTACAAGCAACAGCATTTGAAAAAATTTGGCGGAAAATATGAAGAAGCGGGCTGGCAGAATTTCCGCTATGATCTGGCGATGGTTTTTGATCCGGAATTTGACGCTTTCGTAGAAAAAGAAATCTCAAAAATAGCAAAATACAAAAACGACAAATATTTGCTTGGCTATTTCACGGACAACGAATTGCCGTGGGTTGACGATGCTTTGGACAGGCATTTAGAGAAATTAGGAAAGAAAGAAGCCGGTTATACCGCTGCAAAAAAATGGCTTGACGAAAGAAAAGGGAAAAATGCTTCTGTAAAAGATATTACTGAGGAAGACCGTCAGGAATTTACAGCGTTCTATTTTGAAACCTATCTTAAAAAAGTGGCTGAAGCCGTAAAAAAATGCGATCCGAATCACTTGTATTTGGGATGCCGCTTTAACCAAGAATTGGACGAATTGGACAATCCGAAAATCTTTGAAGTAGCCGGAAAGTATATGGACGTGGTATCTATAAATCACTACAGAAAATGGGAACCAGAACAGCCAATTCTCAATAATTGGGAAAAATGGTCACAAAAACCTTTTATCATCACCGAATGGTATTCTAAAGGAGAAGATTCTGGATTGCCAAACAAAACTGGTGCTGGATGGAATGTTCCGACACAAAAAGACCGCGGTTATTTCTACCAGAATTTCATCATCGAATTACTGAAAAGCAAGTCTTGCGTGGGATGGCATTGGTTCAGATACCAAGATAATGATCCCGAAAACCTGAAAACAGATTACTCAAACCGTGATTCTAACAAGGGAATTATCGACAGCAAATACAATCATTATACGCCATTGATTGACAATATGAAGATTTTAAACGACCATACTTATGAATTGATTCAGTATTTGGACAAGCAGAAATAACCTCCTAAAAAAATATAATTTGGAAAATACAGTCATTGGAACCAAAAAAAAATACCGCTGGACGATTCTGTCCCTCGTATTTTTTGCCACAACGATAAATTACCTTGACCGGCAAGTAATCAGCCTATTGAAGGACGATTATTTGGAACCATTATTTGGATGGAATGAATCAGATTATGCCAATATTGTGATTGCTTTTCAAGTTGCTTATGCGATCGGATTGGTCGGCGCTGGATTTATCATTGACCGAATCGGAACCAAATTAGGGTATGCCCTGTCCTTAATTATTTGGAGTCTTTCGGCAATCGGCCACGCTTTTGCAAAAACAACTTTCGGATTTAGCGTTGCCAGAGGGTTTCTGGGTTTCAGCGAGGCTGGAAATTTTCCTGCAGCAATAAAAACAGTAGCCGAATGGTTTCCTAAAAAAGAACGCGCCTTGGCCACCGGAATTTTTAATTCGGGAAGTAATGTCGGGGCCATAATCGCGCCATTGACCGTGCCACTAATTGCATTTTCTTTTGGCTGGGAATGGGCATTTATCATTACTGGAGCCATTGGAATTGTTTGGCTAATTTTCTGGTTTATCCAATATGAAATTCCGGCAAGGCACAAAAAAATATCCACAGAAGAATTCGATTATATCCACAGCGATGACGAAAAAGATCTGGGTTCATCCCAAGAAAAAATAAAATGGATCGACTTGTTAAAACACAAGCAGACTTGGTCTTTTGCCTTGCTGAAATTCTTTACTGACCCAGTTTGGTGGTTTTTGCTGTTCTGGCTTCCCTCCTTTTTGAACAAAGAATACCACATGACAAAAATGGATCTGGCCTTGCCGATTGCGGTAGTTTACACGATGGCAATGTTCGGAAGCATCGCCGGCGGGTGGCTTTCTGGACATTTCATCAAAAAAGGACTTCCGATTTACAAAGCCCGGAAAAGAGCCCTGTTGTTGATCGCATTATTGGCTTTACCGATGCTTGGCGCTCAAGAACTAGGAAAAATAAATTACTGGTTCGCCATCACCACCATCGGATTGGCGGCGGCGGCACACCAAGCTTGGTCGGCAAATACTTACACCACCGTTTCTGATATGTTTCCGAAGAAAGCAGTCGCTTCGGTTGTTGGAATTGGCGGTATGATCGGCGCCGTCGGAGGAATAATTGTTGCCAAATCAGCCGGAATTCTTTTGGACCATTACAAAGATCTGGGCAAAATTGAAACCGGTTATTACATCATGTTTACGTTCTGCGCCTTGGCTTATTTGCTGTCTTGGATACTATTCAGCTTGATGGTTCCAAAGATGCAGAAAGTTGAAATCTAAAGAAAATTAAGCCTACAATTAAATGAAAAAAACGAATACCTTAATTACACTTTTTTCTGTATTGGCGATTTCCGCCCAAAGCAAAAAAGCACTTTATAAAGACAAAAATGCTCCGATTGAAGCACGCATCGAAAATCTCATCAGCTTGATGACTTTGGAAGAAAAAATCATGCAGATGAATCAATGGACGTATGGAAAAAATGCGAATCCAAACAATATCGGCGAGAAAATGAAGGAAGTCAATGCCGAAATTGGTTCCCTGCTCTATCGAAGCACCAATCCAGAATACCGCAACCAGATCCAGAAAAAGGCCATGACAGAATCCCGACTGGGCATTCCCATTATTTTCGGATTTGATGCCATTCACGGATATCGAACTGTTTTCCCAATTCCATTGGCGCAAGCCTGTTCGTGGAATACTGATTTGGTCAAAGAATCGTGCCGCATTACTGCGAAAGAAAGCTGGCTTTCAGGATTGGACTGGACTTTTTCTCCTATGTTAGATGTGGCTCGAGATGCGCGCTGGGGACGTGTTTCCGAAGGTTATGGTGAAGATACTTATGCCAATTCTGCCTTTGCCGTTGCAGCCGTAAAAGGATATCAAGGCAAAAGTTTAGCTGATAAATACACCATTGCCGCTTGCTTGAAACATTACATCGGATACAGTTTGTCAGAAGGCGGACGCGATTACCATTACAGCGATATCTCCAACCAAACCTTATGGGAAACATTTATGCCTCCGTTTGAAGCTGGAATAAATGCAGGAGCGGCAACTGTGATGAGCGGTTTCAACGATATTTCTGGAGTTCCTGCTTCCGCAAATTATTTTACATTGACTGAAGTATTGAAAAAAAGATGGAAACACGACGGATTTGTAGTTTCCGATTGGGGTTCGGTGATACAATTAGTGGATCAAGGCGTTGCGAAAGATACCAAGCAAGCTGCTTTAAAATCATTTATGGCGGGCGTTGAAATGGATATGGTGGACAATGCCTATGTCGATTTTCTTCCAGAATTGGTCAAAGAAGGGAAAGTTCCGATGGCTTCGATTGATGAAGCGGTTCGAAGAATCTTGCGCGTGAAAATGAAATTGGGGCTTTTTGAAAATCCGTATGTGGATGTTATTCCCGAGAACAAACGCTATTTATTGCCTGACTATTTGAAAACAGCCGAAGAATTGGCAGCAGAATCGATGGTTTTATTGAAAAACGAAAAGCAGGCCTTGCCGATTTCTTCCAAATATAAAAGTCTGGCTATCATTGGGCCGATGGTCAAAGATTCCACAAATATCATGGGGTTTTGGGAAGGCATGGGCCGACCGCAAGATGTGGAGACCATTTATGAAGGATTGCAAAAAGAATTTAAAAGCAAAGCCGTTTTGAATTATGCCGAAGGCTGTGATTTTGACGGCGATGACAAAAATGGTTTTGCCGAAGCCTTAAATATGGCGAAAAAGTCAGATGCCGTGATTATTTTCTTGGGAGAAAAAGCAAATTGGAGCGGTGAAAATGGTTCCCGTTCGACCATCGCTTTGCCTAAGATTCAGGAAGATTTGGTAGCTGAATTGCAAAAATCTGGGAAACCGATTATCCTGATGCTTTCTAGCGGAAGACCTTTGGAACTAATTCGATTGAATGAAATGGCAGATGCAATTGTGGAAATCTGGCAACCGGGAACAAAAGCAGGTTCGGCCGTGGCCGGAATTCTTTCTGGAAGAACAAATCCTTCGGGGAAATTGTCGATTACTTTTCCTCAGACAACCGGACAAATTCCGATTTATTACAACATGCGTGAATCTTCTCGACCAAAATCGGGACATTATCAAGATATTCCTAGAGATGCTGTGTATTGGTTCGGACACGGCTTGAGCTACACGACTTATGAGTATTCTCCAATAAAATTATCGGCGACAAAAATTAGAAAAAACGAAAAGCTAATTGCAGAAATTGAAGTGAAAAACTCAGGAAATCTAGACGGAAAAGAAACGGTTTTGTGGTTTATCAAAGACTCATTTGCAACCATTTCCCGACCGATGAAAGAGCTGAAATCTTTTGAGAAGAAGCGAATCAAATCTGGAGAAAAAGCGGTTTATCGTTTTGAAATTGATCCGATGAAAGATTTGAGCTATGGGGATAGCTTTGGGGAAAGACATTTGGAAACAGGCGATTTTTTTATAATTGTAAATGATCAGAAAGTGCAATTTGAACTTATTGACTAAAAATTCCAGTAAAATCACAGCTTAAAATACAATTGAACCCCTAATGAAGCATTATTATATTCCTTGGAAATAAACCCATTATTGTAATTTCCCTAAATTATTAATTAAAATACCTACAATATGAAAAAAATTACTCTGATTACGTTTCTTTTATTTTCTACGTATTTAAGGGCTCAGACCACTTTTGCGATTTACACCGAAGATCCAACAATTGGCGCTGGCGTAAATTCTTTAAGATTCAGCAACGGACAAGGATTTGCCTTAACCGAGTCAACGACAGCGCCGTTTGAAGGAACAAAAAATTATCTTTTCACTTTCAACGGAACAAGTTCTTATTTCCATGGAATTTTATTTCCAAGAAATGCGGCGAATACGGCAGATGCTTCGGCAAGCTTGATTTCTTATTCTTTTTATAATGTTTCTATCAAAACGGCTTCTACTACTCCATTTTATCTGCGCATGCGTGGAAATAATGTCACTGCGAAAGTGCTGATTGATCCGGCTGCGAATAGTTATGGCTTTGCAAGTGATAACCAATGGCATCTTTTATCAATTCCGATTGCTGATTTTATTCCTGAATCTGCGTCATTTAATTTAGGTAACATTAGCGAAATCTTTGTTTTGAGAAGCAATATTACAGCGTCCACTGAGGGAACTCCAAATAATTTTGAAGTGGATAATATTTATGCTTCTGTCGAAAGGGTACTTGACTTGAAAGAGAAAAAGCTTTTAGGTTTCAGCATGTATCCAAATCCAGCTGCCAGCAGCCTTACATTAAGTGCTACTGAAAAAATTGACAAAATTTTAATCTACAATACATTAGGGCAAAAAATTATTGAAGTACATCCTAAGCAAAATACCACTCTGCTTGATATTTCAACTTTGCAAAGCGGCATGTATGTTATCACTCTTGAATCTACAGAAAAAACTTTTACAACTAAGCTAATCAAAAAATAACATTATTAGAGGATTAAGCTTATTGCGGAGTCAATGCCTAAATAAATAAAAATTAACCCGAAGCTTCTCTTATATAGAAAGCAGACAAAAAAAGCCTCTCTTTTTTAAAATCGGGAGGCTTTGTTGCGTTCAAATAAATTAGCGCCAGCTAAGCGCCATAAGTGTTCGAAACCTTATTCCGTGTTTAAGATTTGATTTATTTTATTTTGAATATCTAGATGGCTATCGGGCGGTGCTAGATACAAATGTCCGATTTCAAGCTTGTCTCCGTGAGGCTGCAAAACCATCTTTCCATCAGGCCAATTGCCCAAATCCGTTGTAGCTGCTGCTGTACCCAGTTTCTATTTAATATTTGTACTTTCTTGGTAGGTGATATCTTGAATATTATTATGGAATCCAGATGAAGGAGTCCAATATCTTTCAAAAAACTTTACTTCACTATTTGGAATTAGTTCTTTGATGCTTTTGATAGATTTGTCAATGAAGTTCTGATTATTGTTGTACATTCTCAATTCAAGCGCTATAAATATTCCCTGATTACCATTCTCATTATATACTTTCGAAAAGAATTTTGGCAAATCACTTGTCTTATCAAAATGATTCCAGTCAGGACTCCAAATTTCCGTGTCAAAAAATTGAAGATTCATAGTAGCATACTCTTTAGTTTTATATTTTTGAGTCCATTTTTTATTGTTTTCTAAATTCCATTTCATCCGTCCAAAACCTAGCCATTTATTATCAAATTCGAAAGATTGAAAAGTTCTGATATAAGCACTTGAGGATAGATCATATTCTTTTATAACAGTGTCTAATATTTCATAGATGGCCTTATAGAAATTCCAATCGTTTACCTCAAAAACAGAAGAAGAATTAATATTGAAAACAATATATTTTGGAATAATTATCTTATCCAAATCTTTAATAAAAGTCGCTTTTACATTTTTTAATAAATTTTTAATCATTTTAATCTGTGTAATGCTGGCTGAAATTACGTACAGCGCCGGTTCGGGGCTTTGCGTTCGGGCGGGAAATCGCAGCACAAAGCCGATATTATTACTAAAGGTGAATTGGAAAAACCACCGTTGAATTTTGCACTTCAGCCCGCCTGACACAAAATCCTTGTTGGTGGCAGTTATTTTAGCTTAATAAATTTGACATTTGCTGCTCCAAAATTGGTAATGCTCAATCCTGTTATTTCATTTTTTTTGTTTCTCTCAAAACTTACTTCAACAGAAAATGTAATTGCGCCCGTAAATTTATCTTTCTCGATTTCCGTTAGCACAACATCACTTAATCTGTTGTGAGTCATTGTCAACTTTCCATTGATAACTTTAATTATAAAAATTGATGATAATTCAGTATTCTGAAATTGACCTTCAAAATCTTTTATATTTGTAGCAGAAATATATTTTGGTTTTTCCTCAGCTTTCTTTTCAGGTTCGGTTATAGGTGCTCGTTTTTTAAATTTATCAGATAAATAAAATTCTGCAATGTCTAATCCTGCCTTGTATGAAAGAAAATTTTCATCATTGCTCAAAAGGATGATGGATAATTTATGGTCCTGAAAACGACCCAAATAAGATTTAAAGCCCGCATCGCTTCCTGTATGATTGTAGAGGTTAAGACCTTTGTAGTTTCTCATAAATTGACCTTTGGCGTGGTAAATAGTTTCCCCGTCTCTCACTGATAAAATAGCAGGTTCGCCATTATCTAATGATGATTTTTCATTAAAATGGTTAATAAAATTAGCATCGCCAACTTTAGGATCTTCAAAATTAGCGGTCCATTTACTTAAATCTTCCACGGTTGTATAAACGTTTGTAGGTCCAACGGAAGAACTGTTGAGGTTTCTTTTGCTATACAATCCGTTTTCACTACCGTAAGAATAGGCTCTGTTTTTGACTATTTTTTCGTTATCATCATATAGCAATGTGCTTTCCATACCCAATGGATTGAAGATGTTTTCTTTCGCAAACTCACTGAAACTTTGCCCAGAAACTCTTTTTACAATTTCTGCTAGCAATGAAAATCCTGAATTGCTATATTTAAATTGGCTTCCAGGCGTAAAATTCAACTCTTTATGTTTGCTTATTATTTTCATTACCTGCTCATGAGTAATCACATCATCCATTCTCCAGCCGGCTAATGCTAGCAATGCCCATTGGTCTTTCAGTCCGCTAGTATGGGAACATAAATGTCTGATCGTAATTATTTTTTCATAAATGGGTAACTCCGGAATGTATTTTCTTACATCATCATCCAACGAGATTTTGCCCTGTTTCTCTAATAAATAAATTGAAAAGGCGGTGAATTGTTTTGAAACGGAGCCTACATTGAAAATCGTTTTTGAGGTTATAGGGATATCATATTCGAGGTTAGCAGTACCATATCCTTTTTTAAAAATTAGTTCTCCGTCTTTAACGATGCCAACTGCAACACCAGCAGTTTTAGAGTTATAGTTAGAAAATAAGGAATCAATTTTTTTCTCTGCATCAGAATTTGTTTGAGCTGACAAATTGTTAGCAAGAAAGATATAAATTAGAATAAATTTAGTTAGATGTTTCATTTGATTAATTAGCTTCTTTTTTCTGCTCAGTTTCTGTATAATTGCCACCAACGTTTTGGCGCTTGGCGAAAGTGGCGATTTACATTACAAATGTTGATGCGAAGAACTACACTTTGACTAACCACAAAACTTTCTACGGAGCCCTGAGCCGCCACTTTTGCCAAACGCCTGTTATCGGTAGTAATTATTTCATTTGAGTTTTAATTGTTCCATTATGCTACTTCAAAGATAAATAACATTTTGATAGGGCGCAAAACAAAAAAAGATGCCTAAGCATCTCTATTTATTCCTGCTCTTCAACTATCATTCCGCCACATACATTTATTCTTACCATAATCCCAAATAAAAATTACAATGATCCAATCTAACAAAAAAATGTTTTATCAAAAGCAACATATCACACCTTCGCCAACTGTTTCAATCGACCCTGATAAGACTGCAAATAATTCCGTTTAGCAGAAGCATTTAAAAAAGAAGCTGCGGCCATTTTTTCCAACCAAATCAGATTTAGATAGCATCACCTCCATAATGGCTTGAAATTTTTTTTCATTAATTCCGGCTAGTTCCGCTAATTTTGCTCACCTCTTTGTTTTCCGATGTCGTGACATTGGCAATCAGTACCTGCCATGCGGCGGCAATCCCGTCGAGGATAACCGCAAGGGCGTCGAGCCCTTTCTTGCTTTAGATTATTCTTCCCTGCATATCTGATATTTCGACAGCTATAATCCTGGATCTGGAAGAAATAACTTTCACCGATTCGCCTTCTTTGAAGGCGACAATGCTGTTCTGTCCCTGAAATCCATCTGTTCCCAAAGTGCCGTCCCTGTACACAATTTCAAAACGGTCATCGAAAGTCCCTGCTGGCGTGGAGAATGCATATCCAGCTATTTTAACAGTTTCAATCAGAACATTCTCACTGATTAAAATAATTGCCATCCTTGCTGCACCTCCTATATAGGATTACTGCTACAATTCTATCGAGAGGCAGAATAACATCATATTTCTGCAGAACGGCATTGCAGTAGTGGGATCAAAAGCCTTCCGCTTGGAATCAGTTCCGCGCACCATGGCCGGTGTAGTGCGCCTTCGCTGACTATCCAGCTGGCCACCTGCACCCTACTATGCAGAATAGCTCTTAGGCACACGCTGGCTCGGCAGGCCAGGAGAAGCGGCGGCGGATGCATTTCCCGAACGGCAACATTGCAAAAGTGTTTTAATTTTAGTATATTGGTATACACCAATTGAAGGAAATATTCGCTTCCTGTCGCGATTACAGCAACGAAACAGATGAAAGATGAAAAGTAAGGGAAAAAGAGGCCTGCTGCAGAGAGCAGGGCAGCAGGGCATGAATCCAGAAACCTTCCGCATGCTTATGGAACACGCAACCGAAGGATCAATGCTGCTGAACGGCAAAGGCACCGTCGCCTACGCTTCACCGGCTGCCTGTCGCCTCCTGGGGTATACCTCCGGGGAGCTGGAAGGGATTGATATCCGGGAACACTGCCATCTTGAAGAACAGGAAATGCTCCGGTCCCATCTTTCCGAGGTGCTCCAGAAGCCGGGCCTTCGCATCGAAGCGCCGCCTTGCCGCATCCGGCACAAAGACGGCACCTTCCTCTGGATCGAATCTACAGCTACAAATGTGCTCGGCGCTCCCGAAGCGCAGGGCATCGTATTCAATTTTAGGGATATGACCAGAATACGCGCGGTCCATGAGGAGCTGGTCTACGCAAACCGCCTCTACGATTTTCTACGGCAGATCAACCACGCTATCGTCCACACAACGGATGAGGGCAGCCTCTTTGGCGAAGCCTGCCGGATCGCGGTCGAGCACGGGGGTTTCCGATATGCGTGGATCGGGATACCTGACCGTTCCAGCAGAAAGGTCCGCATGGCCGCCAGTGCAGGAAGCACAGCGCGCGATGCCCTTTTTTTTTCTGATTACGCCTACGATTGCAATGGTCCCATTTCCCATGTCCTGGACGGCAAGGACTATTTTGCGGTGGACCACATACAGTCCCGCAAGAACAAGGAATTTATAGCCTATGCAAATGACCGGGGCTTCCAGTCGGCTATCGTCCTGCCCCTGAGAAAATCAGCCGGCGTTTTTGCCGTACTGAACCTCTATGCGGCGGAGAAAAGCTTCTTTAATTCCACAGAAATTGCCCTGCTCTCGGAAGCAAGCGCAGATTTGTCCTTCGCCTTGGATGCGCTGGAGCGTGAACAGGAACGGGCAAAGGCAGTTCGAAAGCTGCAGCAAAAGGAACTGAGGCTCAGCCAGGCCCAGGAGATGGCCAACGTGGGCAGCTGGGAGCGCGATCTTGCCACCGGCGCCTCCTACTGGTCCGAAGAGGCGCTGCGCATCTGCGGATTTGATCCCGGAAAGGGGGCACCCACATACGAAGAATGGATTTCCTGCATCCATCCGCAAGACAGGAGCTGGATTTCAGAGGCTGTAAAAAAGGCGGAGAAGGAATGCCAGAACTGCTCTTTATACCACCGCATCCTGACGCCCGGAGGCACTATCCGGTATGTGCACACGCAGTCCCTTTTCGAATTTGACGAAAGCGGCGCCCCCACGGGCCTGACGGGCATCGTGCACGACATGACGGACATGCGCAAACAGGAACAGGCGCTCCTGGCTTCTGAAGATGCGTTCCGGGAAAGCGAATTCCGCTACCGGCAGATCGTAGAAAATGCCCATGAGGGCATATGGCTGCTCGACAGGGAGAACAGGACTCTCTTCGCCAATGGAAAGATGTGCCAGATACTGGAGTGCGCGCCCGAAATGATGCCAGGGGCGGAATTGCAATCCTTTATTCCGCAGGGCAGTATCGATTTGGATTCTGCCGCGGATGCATACAATGCGGTCATACGATTTAAGACAAGGACGGGCAGGCTGATCTGGGCAAATGTCGCTTTCGGACCGCTCGCGGAAACGGGCAGGCTTGCGCTCGTATCTGACATTACAGAAAAAAAGGAACTGGAGGAACTGCTCGAAAACGCAACCGCCATGGCGAGGATAGGAGGCTATGAACTGGACATCGACACCGGTGCGATGTCTTGGTCGCCCATGACACGCGACATCCATGAGGTAGACGATTCCTTCACCCCTACCTTGCAGCAGGCAATGGCATTCTATAAGGAGGGCGCCAGCCGGGACGCCCTGACCGAAGCCGGGTACAAGGCCCTCAAAGAAGCAATTCCCTGGGATCTGGAACTCGAGATTGTGACCGCACGCGGCAACACGCGCTGGGTAAGGGTAATAGGCCGGTCGGAACACCATGAGGGCCGCTGCCTAAAAATCCATGGCAGCTTTCAAGATATCGACTCGCGCAAGCAGGCCGAACTGGAAGTGCTCAACATCGCCGAGGAGAAAAACCGAATCCTTGAAAGCATCGGTAATGCCTTCTTTGCCGTAGATGGCCAATGGAACATCACCTATTGGAACAGAGAGGCTGAGCGCCTCCTGGGAAGGGCGCGCAGCGAGGCCATCGGCAGGAACCTTTGGGAACTATACCCGGAAGCGATAGGTACAGATTATTTCAATTTTTACCATAAGGCCGTCAGGGACAACGCCGTGCAGCAATTTGAGGCCCGCTACGAGCCGATGCAAATTTGGACTGAGGTCAGCGCCTATCCTTCCCTGTCAGGCCTCTCTGTCTATTTCAAAGACATTACAGAAAGAAAGCGCACGGAGGCCGAGCGCGCGTTGATGACAGCCGATATCGTCAGGCGCAACCAGGACCTTGAGCAGTTCTCCTATATTGTCTCGCACAACCTTCGCGGGCCGGTGGCCAACATCATGGGCATCGCCAGCGAGCTGGAAAGCGGCAGCTATACGCCGCAATTGGAAAAACTCCTCAAGGAAGGGCTCTCCGTCTCCGCCCGGCGCCTCGACGAGGTGATCATTGACCTGAACGGCATCCTACAGCTTCGGAAAAATATAGGTGAAAGCAGGGAGCCCGTGTGCCTGCAGCAGCTGGTCGACGCGATAAGGGACAGCATCATGGATATTGTCCATCTAGAAAATGCAACAATCACTACCGATTTCAGTGCGGTCAGTGAATTGGTCAGCGTGAAAAGCTATCTCCACAGCATCTTTTACAACCTGATAACCAACAGCATAAAATACAGGCAGGCCGAGCTGGATCCTGTAATCAAGATCAAATCAGAAAGGCATGGCGGCAAAGTGACAGTTACTTTCCAGGATAACGGCCTCGGGATAGACCTTGACACAAAACGCGACCAGGTTTTTAGGCTCTACAAGCGCTTCCATGCCCATGTTGAGGGCCGGGGTGTCGGGCTCTATATGGTCAGGGCCCAGGCAGAGATGCTTGGAGGCAGTATCGCTATTGCGAGCGAAGTAGGCACCGGAACGACCATCACGCTCGAACTCTACCTCTGATCCGGGAATTCCCGCCCCATAGGCGCAGGAGCGCATGCAGTTTCTGAACCTCCGGCATTTTTATCCCGCATAGGAAGTACCCCTGAAGACCGGGCAGCAGTTTTCGGATTTGACAACTGCTATACGATAGCGGAAATCCAACAGATGTACAATATTTCCTCTGGAGCGTTCTATCTGCTGATCCAGCGGCAGGACATCGATCTAATTTTTAACGCCGGAGCCATAACTATTTTGCTGAGCTTAAAGGATTCTGGAGTTCCGCCTGGGCTTGGAAAGGAACATAGAGCGCGTTGTCGGATTCCGCACCAGAACTACCAGTAGGGCCGCAAACCTGCGCCCGGCCTCTTGCAGGCCAATCCATCGGAAGTATCCCGATGTAGCTTCTGCCTCTTCATCTTTTACAGCTTTTCTATTCATTTCCCGACAAAATTAGGGGCTGCCTCCATGGGGCGGCATCGAATCCTATCCCATATGGACGGCCTTCCAGAAGTGTCCGGTCTCAATCCTGCGAATGCAACGGCAGGAGAACTTCGATTTTTGTGCCGACACCGGGCTGGCTTGAAGCGCTGATCGCTCCGCCGTGAAGCTCGGCAATTCTTCTGCACAGGGCGAGGCCGATGCCAGTACCCGAATGTGCGTCATGCAGCCGGTTAAATATCTTGAATATCTGCTCCGCATATTGATTGGGAAATCCCGGCCCGTTATCACAGACCGTGATTTTTACCATCGTCGGGATGGCTCCGCTCGCTGCCCTCGAGGGCTGGCAGCTGATAGATATAGCTACTGGCGCTTCTGAAAATTTGATGGCATTGCTTACGAGGTTGGAAAACAGCTGTCGCAACTGCACGGGTATCCCTAAGACCGTCGGAAGATCGCTGATGCTGATCTTTCCGTTCTTTTCCTTAAGCTGCAAATCAAAATCGCTGCTGATCTCTGAGATCATTTCCTTTAGGTCGACAGGAACCCTTGCCATGGAGCTTTCGCCAAGGCGCGAATAGTCCAGCACGGCAGTTATCAGTTTTGACATGCGGGAGGCAGAGGAAGACACCTTTTCCATATGGGCTATGGCCGCGCTGTTTCCTTCTATCTCCTGCATCACCATGCTCGAAAATATCATAATCTTGCGAAGCGGTTCCTGCAGGTCATGCGAGGCAATGTATGCAAATTCCTGCAGCTGCTTGTTCTGGAGCAGGATGAAGTCCTCGAACTGCTTGGTCTGCGTCCTGTCCCGGGTGACCTTGGAATAGCCTACCAGGGCGCCACCGCTTCCATGGAGTGCAGTGATCACGACGCTTCCCCAGAATTCGGTGCCGTCCTTCCTCACGCGCCAGCCCTCATGGTTTGCCTTATTGGATGCCGCCGCCTGCTGCAGGAGCTGTTCCGGAAGCTTCCTATCGCGGTCTTCTTTTCGATAGAACTTCCTGAAATTTTCGCCCAGTATCTCTTTTTCGGAGTAGCCCTTGATCTTTTCAGCGCCCCTGTTCCAGTTAAGTATGTTGCCTCCTGCATCCAGGAGGATTATCGCATAGTCTTCGACCTCGGAAATCATCCGGTGGTAGCGCTCCTCGCTCTCGCGCAACGCCTGGGTCTTGAGGCTGAGGGCAAGGGCATGCTCCCGCAGCTTCTCCTCAGCGAGCCTTTTCTCCGTAAGGTCGCGGGTCAGCTTGGAGAATCCGGCGACGGTCCCGTCCTGTTCATGCAGCGCGGTAATCACTACCGACCCCCAGAACCTCCCGCCGCCTTTTTTTACGCGCCAGCCCTCGTGTGAGGACCTGCCCGCTGCCGCAGCCTCGGCAAGAAGGCGCTCAGGTAAGCCAGCTTCCCGGTCGGCTTCTGAATAGAAGATGCTGAAATACTTTCCGATAATCTCGGCTGCCGCATAGCCTTTTATGGCGGCCGCGCCCGCATTCCAGTTCAGCAGGATGCCCTTCGGGTCGAGAAGCAGGATAGCATAGTCGCGCACTTCCTCAATCATCTTTCCGTAGAGCTTGGCGGCATGGCCATCAAGAAAAGCCCTGTTGATATCGCCCGCCGCCGCATCCCGTGGTATGCCTTTTTTCATTTTCTCCTGTTTGAAGGTAAAGCTACCACTTTTACGCTTACTAAAAAAGCCCGCCCGCCGCTTCTAGGCCCAATGGATCAAAACGGAATACGGCTTAACGTACCAAAAGCACAGATTACAAACTTCGATATAGAATAGGAATCGCTATTCAAATTAAAGGGGCTTAATTTAAGCGTAATTATTTAATAGATGTCCAACAGGAATGCCGAAGGACCGCATTTCGGGAAAAGATATCGCTCTTTTTAAATAATCCCTACTGGAGGAAGCAAAAAACTATTTCGGGCCGAATATAGGTCCCAAAGATTCAGCATTCAACCCAATACCTTGCAATTTAGGGCGCCGCTTGGCTAGGCCGCTCTTAGAAACACCTCCTATCACCTAATCTAGATTTATTCGGCTTCTCCCTGTCTGGCAGTTCATTTCAGATCTCTATTTCTAAAATGTTGCCTTACTTTAACTATTTTCAGCGTCTGATCTTGGAGTGCATGTATCGCCAGGAATCCCTGGAATTTCAGCTCCCCCGCCCTCACCTGGTTATTTTCCCGAGGCATTGCCTCAATACGTCGATAATGTACGATCAATTGACCTGACATACGGCATACTGTTTAAAAATCAGTGCATTGATGGAAATCCCTAAATAAATTACCTTACGGCAGTGACCAACTTTAGAAAGATACAAACTGCTTGATAACCCAGGCAATATTGAAGGCCGGCAGATCAGCCTGCGCAGAAAGGCGGCAACAACTGGACTGGCCTGCGCAGGCATTGCTAAGGCTTCGCACTGCGCAGGGCAGCCACGTCCTTCCTGATCTCCTGCAACATCTCCTTCACATTTTCTGGGGCGAGTTCGGACACATCGAACTCCTCGGTGGCGATGCTTCCCGCATATTCCCATACCTGCAGGACGTCCGCAGCCCTGACCTCGAAAGGGACATAAAAGGCATTGTCGGATTCCAGCACCAACACGGCAGCCTCCCTGCGTCCCAGCCTCTTGTAGGCCATGCCTTCCGCAGTGATGACGACATAGCTCCTGCCCGCTTTCATCTCCTCCAGCCTTTCGACGTATCGTCCCACAATGTAGGAGCTGTCCTTATGGGGCGGCATCGAATCGCCATCGATGGCAAAAAGCCGGAACTTCCCGCTTCCCAGAAACGGCAGGGACACGTGCTGCAGCGACTCGATATATTCAGGATCGCTGTAGCCGGCCAGGTAGCTTGCCTTGGCCCTGTGCGGGATGATTTCTATGGCGTGCTCGCCCCGGGCGTCAACCGCAACCGGCAAAAGGATATGGTTGTCCTCCAGGCGGATCAGCCCTTCCATGTCGACCTTGCGGATATCGACGGTCAGCAGGAGGTCCGTGCTCACGTGGTAGTACCGTGAAAGGCGCACCAATATTTCCAAGGGCGGCTGGGATTTCCCTTCCTCGTACTTGGCAAGCCTGTCGCGCGATATGGCAAGGCTTTCCGCCACTTTCGACTGCGAGAGCTCTTTTTTCATCCGCAGGTGCCTGATATTGTCAGAGAATAAGGACATGTTTGTTTTGGGATTATTTATCCCAGCAAATATATAAAACTTTGGGAATATCTGTCCTAATTTTGTCGGGTATAAAATGAGAAAGATATGGAAAGAGCGATCGTACACCTGGACCTGGACACCTTTTTTGTTTCCTGCGCCCGGCTGCAGAACTCCGAACTGAACGGAATTCCCCTGATAGTCGGCGGAGGGGAACGCGGCGTGGTCGCTTCCTGTTCTTACGAGGCAAGGTATTTCGGGGTACGCGCTGCCATGCCGATCAAGATGGCGCTGCAGCTGTGCCCCCAGGCCAGGGTCATAAAAGGCGACATGGAACTTTTCTCCAGCAAATCCCATGAGGTAACCCAGATTATCGAAGAACGCGCCCCGATAGTGGAAAAGGCAAGCATCGATGAATTTTATCTGGACATCACGGGCATGGACAAATTCTATGGCTGCTATAAGTTTACCGAGGAGCTGGCTTCAAAAATAACAAAAGAGACAGGACTCCCGATAAGCTTTGCGCTTTCGGTAAACAAGACCGTTTCCAAGATCGCTACCGGCGAGGGCAAGCCCAAGGGAAACCTGGAAATTCCCGAAGCCATGGTACAGCCTTTCCTCAACCCCCTGTCGGTTCGCAAGATTCCGATGGTGGGCGAAGTTACCTTCAACCTTCTCTCCAGGATCGGGATAAGGAATATCCAGACGCTGTCCGAAATGCCCCAGCTCTACCTGCAGAAGCTGCTGGGGAAAAATGGGCTCGACTTATGGAAAAAGGCGAACGGGATAGACACAAGCGCGGTTGAGCCCTATACCGAAAGGAAATCAATTTCAACAGAAAACACGTTCGACCAGGACACATTCGACATCCGCATGCTGAAATTCGTGCTGATCGGGATGGTCGAAAAATTGGCCTACCAGCTCCGTTCTGAGCAGTGGCTCACATCAACAGTAGTGGTGAAAATCAGATACAATAATTTCGATACCGAAACCAAGCAGTGCCAGATTCCCTATGCCTCCTGCGACCACGTCTTGATAAAATATGTCCTGGAACTGTTTGAAAGGCTGTACCAGAGAAGGATGCGGATCCGCCTGGTCGGGATCCGCTTCAGCGGGCTGGTACGGGGCGACTACCAGATCAACCTATTTGAGGACACCGTAGAAATGCTCTCGCTCTACCAGGCCATGGACAGGATCAAGAACCGCTTCGGCTACGATGCCGTGGCGCGGTGCGCCGGAGCCGACCTGAAAACAAAACCAAATTCCTAAATCCCAAGAAATGTACCTCAACTGCCATTCCTTCCATTCCCTCCGCTACGGCACCATTCCCTTGCAGGACCTGGTATCCGGCGCTGTGGCCTGCAGGGCGAAGGCGATGGCGCTTACCGACATCAATACCGTAACGGGAATTTACGAATTCATCAAGGCGTGCCAGAAAGCGCATATCAAGCCTCTCGTGGGCATTGAGTTCCGTTCCCAGGGCAGGCTGCAGTACATCGGCCTGGCAAGGAACCGAGACGGCCTGGCGGAAATGAACCGCCTGGTAACCAGGCACAATTTTGAAAATATTCCGTATGAAGACAGCGCGCCTGATTTCAGCGGAGCATTTGTCATCTATCCCCTGGAAAATGCACCGGACCAGCTAAGGGAACACGAATACATCGGCATCCGGCCCGAACAGCTGCCAATGCTGTTCAGCAGGGATTGGAAAATGCGAACGGGAAAAATGGCAGTACTGCAGCCGGTCACCATCCGCAACAAAAAAGAGTTCGGCCTGCACAAGATCCTGCGCGCCATAGACCTCAATATTCTGGGGTCCAAGCTTCAGGAAGACCAGCGGTGCAGGCCCTCGGAAACAATGGTGCCCCTGGAAAGCCTATTGGAAAGTTTTGAAAGCTATCCCGAAATCATACAGAACACCCGGCACATAATAGAGCAGTGCCGTTTCGAGTACGAGTTCGGCATCCCGAGAAACAAGAAGCATTTTACCCAGGACCGAAGCAGCGACCTGCAGCTGCTCACAAGGCTGGCGCAGGAAGGACTGGCGCTGCGCTACGGCACGGACAATGAAGAAGCAAAAGCAAGGGTTGCAAAAGAGCTGAAGGTCATCGACGAACTGGGCTTCAGCGGCTACTTCCTGATTACCTGGGACATCGTGCGCTACAGCATGAGCCGGGGCTTCCTGCACATCGGGCGCGGCAGCGGGGCCAACTCCATCATTGCCTACTGCCTGAGGATAACCGATATCTGCCCGCTGGAACTCGACCTCTATTTCGAGCGCTTCCTGAACCTGAACCGCAAGACCCCTCCCGATTTCGACATCGACTGGTCCTGGAAGGAACGCGACACGATGCTGGAGTACATCTTCAGCAGATACGGCAGGGACCACGTTGCTTTTTGCGGCACCAACGTCGAGTTCAAGTACCGCTCCATCTTCCGCGAAGTCGGCAAGGTATTCGGACTGTCCAAGGAGGAGCTCGATGCCCTGGCCAAAAATCCTATGGCCGCGCACGACACCAGCAGCGTCGTCAAGCTGGTACAGCAATACGGCATGATGCTGGAGAAATATCCCAACCAGCGCAGCATGCATTCCTGCGGCATCTTGATTTCCGAAGAGCCGATTACCAACTTTACGGCATTGGAAATGCCTCCAAAGGGATTTCCGATCGTCCAGTTTGACATGCACGCAGCGGAGGATATCGGCTTTGACAAGTTCGACATCCTGAGCCAGCGCGGCATCGGGCACATTGACGACAGCGTAAAGCTGATAAGGAAAAACCAGGGCATCGATGTGGACATACGCGATACGGCAATTTCCAAAGACGAGCGGCTGTGCAACGCGCTTCTGAGCCAGGGAAAGACCATCGGATGCTTTTATATCGAAAGCCCTGCCATGCGCGGACTGCTGAGAAGGCTGCAGTGCGACAATTTTAAAGTCCTGGTAGCCGCCTCCTCCATCATCCGTCCGGGCGTGGCGCAGTCAGGCATGATGAAGGAATACATTTTCAGGCACAACTACCCGGACCGGTTCGACTATTTCCACGAGGTCTTCCGGGAACAGCTGGGCGACACCTACGGCATCATGGTCTACCAAGAAGACGTGATCAAGATCGCCCTGCACTATGCAGGCGTCCCGGCATCGGACGGAGACATTCTGCGCCGCGCCATGAGCGGCAAGGGACGTTCCAGAGAAGCGCTGCAGCGGGTCAAGGATAACTTTTTTGCCTGCTGCCGGGAAAAAGGCCACCCCCTGCCGCTGAGCCAGGAAATCTACAGGCAGATCGAATCCTTTGCGGGCTATTCCTTCTGCAAGGCGCATTCGGCATCCTATGCCGTGGAAAGCTACCAGAGCCTCTACCTGAAGGCCTACTATCCGCTGGAATTTATGACGGCCGTGATCAACAATTTCGGAGGATTTTACCGTACCGAAGTGTATGTCCACGAAGCCAGGATGTCCGGAGCCAAGATCCACAATCCCTGCGTAAACAAAAGCGGCTGCGAGACCGTCATTTATGAAAAAAATATTTATCTTGGCTTCCAGCACTTGAAAAGCCTGGAATCAAAAACAGCGCAGCAGATCGTAACGGAGCGGGAAGCTTCGGGCGATTTCAGCTCCCTGGAAGACTTTATCAACAGGATTTCTATCGGCATAGAAGGCATCCAGGCCCTGATTTTTATCGGGGCCTTCCGCTTCACGGGCAGGACCAAAAACGAGCTGCTGGTCCTGGCGCGCCTGCTTATGGTCAATTTCAGGCCAGAAAACCGCAATCTTATGCTGCTTCAGGAACCTGTAAAAGAATACAGGCTTCCCGTACTGCAGCGCTCCGCTTTTGAAGATGCCTTTGACGAGATCGAACTGCTCAATTTTCCCGTTTCGGTTACGCCTTTCAATCTGCTCCAGACTTCCTTCCGTGGCGAGGTCATGGCAAAGGATTTGGAAAAGCACCATAAAAAAACGGTAAGGATGCTGGCCTACCTGATTTCCAGGAAGCACGTCCCCACCAAGAAGGGCGACATGTTTTTCGGGACCTGGATCGATGCAGAAGGACAGTTTTTCGATACGGCTCATTTTGCCGACTGCCTGAAGAAATACCCCTTCCAGGGCGGGGGATGCTACCTGCTGCTGGGGCATGTAGAGGTCGACTACCACTTCCCTACCGTGACCGTATCAAAAATGGCCAAGATGCCCTTCATGCCGGACCCGCGGTATGCCGCCACCGACGAAAAGCGCTTCCAGACGCAGCAGAACATCAGGGAGGACGTGAGCATGACCCAGAGAAAGCCCTACCCGCAGGAGCACGAGATCAACCTGCCGAGGCACAAGATGGATACCGTAAAGGCGGGCCAAAAATAAACAGCAAAACAGCCTATTAATTGCAAACAACAAGCCTATGAAGAAGAGCGAATACGCCATAGTCGATATAGAGACCACGGGAGGCAACGCATCGCACAGCCGGATTACCGAGATAGCGATCGTCATCCATGACGGCAGAGAAGTACTGGAGCGCTGGGAGACCCTGGTCGATCCCGAGCAGGACATCCCGGCCCCCATCTTTGCCCTGACCGGCATTGACAACGACCTGGTACGCAATGCCCCCACTTTCGGGAAGGTGGCCGAAACCATCCACAATCTCCTGGAAGGGCGGATCTTTGTAGCCCACAACGTCAACTTCGATTTCTCCTTCGTGCGCCACCAGCTGGCCCAGGAAGGCTACAGATGGACTCCAAGGAAGCTCTGCACGGTGCGCGCGGCGCGCAAGATCCGCCCGGGGCTTCCCTCCTACAGCCTGGGCAACCTCTGCCGCTCGCTGGACATTCCCCTGGAAAACCGACACCGAGCGGGCGGCGACGCCGATGCCACTGCCCTGCTTTTCTCCAGATTAATAGCATGGGATACCGAAGGAGAAATTGAAAAAATGATCAAGAAGACCGCACCCGACCAGCGCCTGCCGCCCCACCTACCGCCGGAAGACTACGAGCGCCTTCCCGAAAAGCCAGGGGTGTATTATTTCTACAGCCACGAAAAAAAGGTGATCTACGTGGGCAAGGCCGTCAACATCAAAAAGCGGGTCGCCTCCCACTTCAGCGGCAACAGCACCTCCTCCCAGCGCCAGCACTTCTTGAAGGACATATACGGCATTTCCTTCGAGGAATGCGCCCATGAGCTGATGGCGCTTTTATTGGAATGCTCCGAGATCCAGAAGCTCTGGCCCAAATACAACAGGGCGCTCAAGCGCTTCGAGCCCAAGTTCGGCCTCTACAGCTATGAGGCCAGGAACGGCTACAGGTACCTTGCGGTAGGAAAGCTTCCCAAGTTCCAGTCCTGCGTGCAGGCCTACGACCGGGAGCACGAGGGCCTGGACGCCCTTCGGGAACTCGCCCGGAAGTTTGCCATCGACCCCCGTTTCTGCTGCTACGGAAGGCCCATGGCAGGCGAATTCACACCCCAGCAAAACACGGCCCCGCTTCCAGATATCGTGGCGCACAACGCCAGCATTGAGGAAGCCCTCGCCTGTCTCAAGGATGGAAATGAAAGCTACGCCTACCTAGACAAAGGAAGGCATTCGGAGGAACGGAGTTGTGTCTATGTCGAAAACGGCGCCTTCTACGGCATGGGCTACTTTCCATCCGACGCCATGATAAATGACATTTCCGAGCTGAAAGACTATATCGAACCCTACAAAAGCAGCTACTACGCCATGAAGCTGATCGCAAGCTTTGCAGCCAGGCATCCCGGAAAGGCCAAGCCGGTCAAAAAGGTCATTGCCCTAAACGCTGGCAATTTTGAAAATTTCGATTAATTATTTTACCTTTACACAGCAAAAACCCCAACACCGATGTATACCGTCAAAGGACTCGCCCGCTTCCTGCAAGCCCAAAACCAAAACTACCTCAAGGCCCTTGCTGAAATCAAAGCGGGACGGAAGGCCTCCCACTGGATGTGGTATGTCTTTCCCCAGCTGAAAGGCCTGGGAAAAAGCGACATGGCGCAGTTCTACGGCATAGAAGACTTAAAAGAAGCAGAAGACTACCTGGACCATCCTGTCCTGGGGAAACACCTCATCGCAATTTCAGAGGTGCTGCTCAGGATCGAGGACAAGACTGCAACTGAGATTTTCGGAAGCCCTGATGATTTAAAGCTCCGCTCCTGCATGACGCTATTCGCCAACACGGGCAGAAGCAATCCCGTCTTCAATGCCGTACTAGAGAAATATTTCAGTGGAGTTCCTGATAAAAAAACTTTAGAATGGATCAATCAGGACTTAAAATAAAACCTGGCCCTGTTGCAAATATTCCAGTTTCAAATTGCTTTTATCGCAGGCATGCCTTAGTTTTGCCGCCTAATCTTAAAAAAATACATCATGAAAGAACTTATCGAAAAAATCAATGCAGAATTTGAAAACTTCAAGTCAGAGTCAGAATCGCTTACGGAAAAAGGCGTTAAGGCCGCAGGTGCCAGAGCAAGAAAAGCAACACTTGAACTGGAAAAGCTTTTGAAGGAATTCAGAAAAGTCTCTATTGAGGAATCAAAAAAATAATTCAAACTTGAAAAAGCCATCCCCAAGATAATTCCGATTATCAAAGAAGACAGCTTACCCATTTAAAATTAATGTCTGACAATAATCCTGTCAGACATTTTTTTATGGTGCAAACAGCATCAGTCCATCAACCCAATGTCAAAGATTAGCATTGTCTATCTACATAGCAGTAAAAAATATCTGGTGTTGCAGCTCAGGCCTTTTCAAAATCAATAAATAGCCTTACATTTGGATATCCTCAGCATACAAAGACATGAACCTACCCCATTCGGAAAGCCTTCCCATAAAGAAGCTTGCCGCTTCTTTCTCCAATACCTCGGCTACCTATAAATTTTACTGGCTGCTGGGTATTGTTGAACTTGTAGAGGAAGGCAAAACTAATTTTACAAAAAGGGAAATCTTCGCCCGCATGATCGGCAGTGCATGGTACACGGTGCATTATTTCCACCTGTCCTTCGGAAAGCAAGACCTGATACAGCTTGCTGCACAGACCATAATGGAGGGTGAAGGGCTGACCATCGACATCAGGAAGGAAACCCTGCTTCCAGTATTGGAAAATTCCCCACTCAGATCCACCATAAACGCATTGTCGTATTTCAACAAGAACGTGCCACACTGGTTCCTTTCCCCATGGTTTCCCAAACTAGGAGGAGAAAACGATACTTCGTACCGAAAACGAATATACAGCCAATCCCAGCACTTTGAAAATGAATGCCCCTATGGACTATATGAAGAACACATCACAATAAACCCGAAATGGACCAGCTACATGCAACAGAATGCCAGAATACTCAAGGATTTCATCTATTGGAACCTGACGCTGTTCCTGCAGGTCCGCAACCCCAACATACCTGATATTGCCAATAAATTAATACGGCCGCCTTTCAGGGGCTCGCTCACAAACCAGCGGAAGAATTATTGGGATATTGTTTTTCAGGAATTGGGTACTGTCGACTGCATATTTACCAATTCCTCTTTAACCGCCGATAAATATGCTTTGGATCATTTTGTTCCCCATGCCTTTGTGTCGCACGACCTGATCTGGAACTTGGTCCCGATTGATAAAAGTTTCAACTCCATAAAAAGCGACAAGCTCCCTCTATTGGAAACTCATTTTGATGGCTTTTTTAAGTTACAGCAGGCAGCCTTTGAAATCGTAAACCATCATAATCCAAAAAACAAATTGCTTGAAGAATATGTACTGCTATTTCCTGATTTGAGTAGTGGAGATGGTTTCGATTATGTCCGCTTTAAAGAAAACATAGCCCCATTGATTACGATTGCGCATAACAATGGATTCGGATACCTCAATCTATAGTAAAAAAGAAAAATTTCATTACTGAATCGCCTTTTTGCCAGCGTTTGATTTTACAGCTCTGCGTCTAAATTTCGAGGGCCAAAACAACGAACCGCAATACCCGTTCTGCGGAACAGTAATATTTTAACCCTTTTTCTAACCACCTGATAGTTCGGATTTACTATTATGACTTCCCGAATTGTTTTGCTGCCTGCAAATGTTCCGTTTAGCAGAAGGCTGAGTTCTGCATCCAGCGGATCGAGCGAAAGACCATAAAGGATAATACTGTCAGCTTCTTTCAGGAATTGAAGTGTTGCAAAGTGGGCATACCCTACTTTCTCATTTTCGGAATCGCTGCGGTAGTTTTCCATAGAAGTTTCAGACGGCAAATAAATAGTTTCATACGCCTCGATGCTGCCGTGAATATGAAAAACTTTAGCGCTTTCAATATCCTTATACTTTCTCTTGATCAAGCGGTCAGCTTCAGCATCTATCACCGTATCCCAGTTTGTCGAGACAAAACCAAATAAACTACTTGGCTCTGCAAAGACAAACTTTTCCAACATGTCCTCAAATTCCTTTCTGGGCTTTAGCACTCCAGCTTTTTGGGCATGTTTGAGCGAATCGCAGATGACGTCCTTCATGCTTTTGACTAATTCCTGCTCTTCTTTTAACTGTTCAGTACCATTGGGCGACTTAGAATACAGCCTCATGGCACATACCGATTTTGCAAATAAGAAGTTGGCCGTATCCGCATCGGTTTCATCTCCACTAATCGGCCTAAAACAGTTAAGCACAGGCTCCCAGGCATTTTCAACTGCTCCTGCCCCCACAAGGATCGCTATTTTAGCGTGTTTAGTTTTCATAAAATAATCTCTTTAAGTAGGGTAAATCACCTAATTAATAAATAACTCAATATTTCCAGTTTGGACAACTTTAGAAGCTTATTCAAATTGTCATATAATAGATTATTCAACTATGTACTGGATCTGCGCACCGTCACAAATTTTATTTTTGTAATTTCTGCATCTGTATTGATACGCCTTTTCTGCCACTATATACGATGCCAATTAAAACACAATCTGCTACTTTAATTCTTTAATAAACGGTGTGAATGCTTTTTCAAATTTAGGCAGATTAGAAACTAAGAATGCGTTCATCGTTTCCCAGTCAGATTCATTATAAATATTAACGCCTTGATCCTCTATTTTGATGCGGCTCATTTTATTATTGGGTAATTCTTCCCAAACTAGTGCGCTTCCAAAAGACTGCTCTATTGCTTCTTTATTTTTATATAGCTTTTTAAAGTAATTTTTATTTGTCTCCTTGCTTGAATTGAGAATAGTAAGTTCAATTCTTACATAAGTCTTAGATATTACAAAGGTGTAGGAAACCCCCGCGATACCCGCTCCAGTGCCTAACCAATGATCTTTCGTCGGATTAACATTAGAAAACAAACTAGTATTTTCCAGCAATGGCAACAGCTGTTGCCAATACCTTTTTCTGATATTAAAACGCGTTGGTTCTAATCCGTCCTCTGTTTCGGATGCAAATTTGATAAACAATTCATCTTCCATTTCGAATAAGGACAGTAGCCTTTTTAGTACGCTAAATTTAGAATTGCTATCGATATTAAATTCAGCAAACCAGCCATTGGCAATCTCTTGGGCTGATCTGAAATCAGAAGCATTTCGGGTGATCTTAAAAAAATCTTGATTGTTTACTAATAGCTGGGAGTTCTTCTGGTACAGGCTTTTAATTATATACAAATACATTTGGGCGATGATCGATTCCTCAACTCTTGTGTTTTCAAAAATAAAGTATTCCAGTTTTTTATTTCTCGGACTGTCGGCATCAAAAATATTCTGTTCCTCTGAATCGTTGCTTTCTGGAATTACTACATCCGGGTACTCCCAAATTTTCAGGAAGCGCTCATAAATGATATTCAAGCGCTCTTCATAATTCGAAACGCTCCAAGTATCAAGAGATTTAAGATAGGAGTTTAGCCATAGTCTGCTATAGTTGTAGCCCTGCTCCCTTTCATCATTATTCATTTCTTTTTTGGCGGCGAAAGATTTGTTACCCAAGGAACCATTATTGCCAGACAGCGTAAGGTTTCCAATCGTATTCAGGTACTTTTCCTTAAATAGGAAATATTCTTCTTTTGATAGATCGGCAGTCCATTCCTCATGAGGATTTCTCGGAAAGATATGCTCAACCGTTATGTCATCATTGTTGGTATCGACATACTCCCTGTTATTATAATTCTCCAGCAACTCAAAAAGATAATTTCTGTTTTTGGGCTGGGTATTGTACAAGTCCTTATCCCTTAATGCGGTTTTTAAATCCTCATCGGTTGGGAATTTGGCGCTGCCTTTCTTTTTCAGCAATACCTTTGCCAGAGAATCAAAGTATTCTTCTTTGTCTATTTCCGAATAAAGGCTCATAAATATCTTATTCAATGCATTGGTCGGTAAGCCAACTATGAATCTTCTCCAGGCATAGCTCTGGATCAATCGCAATATCTTGAGCAAGTCATTTTTATCCAAAAGTCCAATTTCCAGATCTTCAAAAACCTGAAGCAGGAAAGGGTACGCTACATTTATCTCCAATCGGTTAATGTATTCCAATTCTTTTCTGATGGCACTGTCAGAAACTGTGGATGGATTGATCAGCTTCTTATAATGAACCGATAATGATCTTATATTTTCGAGCTCTTGATGATAGGCCTCCTCTTTTTTATTAGGATATAGGCTTTTAAACTCCGCGTATACCTTGTTTTTATTGGATATTTTTTTGTTGCGAAGCGTCAAATAATCCCTTATGAACTCAGAGACTAATGAATTTTGTTTGACAATATCCTTCGCGTTTTCTTCAATGGGACTCCAAATGTTTTCAAATATCCTGTTTTGATCCCTTGGGGATAAATCCATCAAGATAAAGTTTCTAATCAGGTCGGATTGGGATAAATCCAAACCGGTAGAGTTCAGGCTTTCAAATATGCGCTGCGGATCATCCTTACCCCGCTCTAGTGAAATCTCTACAAATATCAATCGGTTTAACCCCCTTAGAATTGTTTCAAAATTGTATTCACTGATTAGGCTTCGAAAATAATTGTAGTTCTCAATAACATTGGAATAGTGGTCAAAACTTTTCTCTGTCCCCAGCATGATAGCTTTAAACGCCACTGAATTGGTATCGGTTTGTTTTAGTTTGAGCTTGCTCGATTCGTTTTGGACATACTGATTGGTCAAAAACATATTGTAAAGGCGTTCCGCGTCTTGTGTCCGGCCATTTTCTTTTGCAAACCGATATAAGGCAACATACAGAATATTTATTGTTGTCAAACGTTGCTGTCCATCAATGATAACCAGCTCTTTCACCTCATTTGTACTGTAAGTTCCCTCATGGACAAAAACGATACTGCCAATAAAATGCGTGCCTCGGTCTTCTGATTCAACTGCAATAATATCATCCAGCAATTCTTTGCATTCACTGTTTTTCCAATCGTAGTTTCGTTGGTAAACGGGAATGACAAACTGAACATTAACGGCTTGTAGAAAGGTAATAATTGGTAATTCGTTGGCTTTCATTTGTATATTGTTTTTAGTGTATATCGCATTTAGGGAGCCTATCCACCAAATTAGGAACAATTTATTCAGATTTTAAAACTTCATTAATATCATAAACCTTTACATTTGACAAATGATATATCTGAGCAACACTAGAATAATCAAGCCTCTTTATGTATAAATCTTGAAAAAGTAAATCGCCCAAACCTCCACTTTTTGAAAGTGTTTTTTTCCAATCTGCTTTTGAACTTTGGAAAAACTTCATTACTTTATCAAAACTAAAGACATACAGTTCCTTGTTCTTATAAGTATCATTCAAATATAGTTGGACTAGATCAGAAAAAACTTGCCTCTTTCGCATACCATTAGCATCTTTCTTCCCTTCTTGCCATTTAGAAAACTTAAACTCAGCAATTCTTTTATTTGTCACTAAATCGATTCCCTCTCCATCAGCACCAGATGCTAATGACATATCTAGAATTTCTTCATCATCATCTAATATTAATTTTAGGCATTTAATGATCCCTGCAGCATGTACAATCTCATTAATTTGAGCACTAGCTTGTTTTACTACTAAAGCAGCTTCAAAAACATGAGGAACTTCCACAATTTCATTTTTGCCTTTTCCAATAAGTTGTCTTCGTAAATTATTTAATGTCTGTTTTAAATTATCAGATTTAAATTCCGAAACAACTTCTAATGCTGTAGATAGAACCATATATTACAAATTTTCAGAGAAATCCTCTCCAATCAACTTCGCTTGATCCAATATTGTTTTAACCGCTTTTTCTTGCAAATCTGGTGGATAACCATATTTTTTTAAAATACGTTTTACAATAACTCTCATTTTAGCTTGAACGCTTTCTTTCTTATCCCAATCTATGGTTACAGAGTTGCGTACACTTTCAACTAATTCTCTTGCAATTGTTTTTAATATATCATCCCCTAAAACCTTAACGGCACTATCTGAAACTTCTAAGGCATCATAAAAAGCTAATTCTCTGAAATCAAGATTTAATTTTTCTCCTCTTTGGTCGGCCGCTTTGATATCCTTAGCCATTCGTATCATTTCTTCAATTACTTCGGCTGCTGTAATGGCATTATTTTGATAACGCTTGATAGCATCTGAAAGCATTTCAGAAAACTTTTTACTCTGGATTATATTATGTGAAGCACGTTTTTTGATTTCATCATTTAGTAATCTTCGCAATAACTCTAATGCCAAATTCTTTCTTGGCATATCTTTAATTTCCGCTAAAAACTCATCGGATAGAATAGATATTTCTGGTTTTTCAATCCCTGCCACTGCAAATATATCAATGACTTCAGTAGATATTAATGCATTAGATATAATTTGTCTAATGGCTGTTTCGACTTCTTCATCGCTTCTCTTTTTAACGCTTTCTCTCAATTTTGATATTCTTGCCTTAATTGCTTGAAAGAAGCTTAAATCGTCTCTAATTGCTAACGCTTTTGGATGTGGCACTGAAATAGCAAATGCTTTGGAAAGATTACTTACATTGGTACTAAATCTATCTTTCCCATTATCTAATCCTAAAACATAATCAGTTGCGTCTAATAAGAAGGTTAGTTTTTGTCTTGGCTCTAAATCAAAGAATTCTTTATAATCGAATTTGTCAAACAGGTCAACAACGACGTCGTAGAATTCTTCCATTTTTGCAACGGCTTCTTCTTGGTTAAATTCAATTTTACCTTTACCGCCACTTGATGTATAAATACTTAATGCTTTCTTTAAATCTTGTGCAATCCCCAGGTAATCCACAATTAAACCACCTTCCTTGTCTTTGAAAACACGGTTAACTCTAGCGATGGCTTGCATTAAATTATGCCCAGACATTGGTTTGTCTACATACAAGGTATTCAAACAAGGTGCATCAAAACCAGTTAGCCACATATCGCGAACGATAACTAATTTCAAACCATCCTTCGGGTCTTTTAGTCTATCTCCTATCGCTTTTCGTTTTGGTTTATTTCTAATGTGTTCTTGCCAATCCAAAGGATCGGATGAAGAACCTGTCATAATAACTTTGATAACTCCTTTATCATCATCATTGCTATACCATTCGGGACGAATTTTTATAATTGCATTGTGCAGTGCCACACAAACCCTACGGCTCATGCACACAATCATTCCTTTACCTTCAAAAACTTCACTTCGCTGTTCAAAATGTTTTATTAAATCAGCTGCTACTTGTTGCAACCGTTTTTCGCTTCCAACTATAGCTTCTTGTTGTGTCCATTTTGCATAACGTTGTTGGCGTTCTGTCAATTCATCTTCTTCTGTTAATTCTTCTATTTTTTCGTCAATTATCTTTTGCTCTTCTGGGTCAATCTCGATTTTTGCCAAACGGTTTTCATAAAATATACGCACTGTTGCTCCATCTTCAACCGCTTGTTGAATATCATAAATATCTACATATTCGCCAAAAATGGCTTGCGTATTTTTATCTTCATTTTCTATAGGTGTTCCAGTGAAACCAATAAAAGAAGCATTTGGTAAAGCATCCCGCATATGTCGAGCATAACCATCAATAAAATCATATTGACTTCTGTGCGCTTCATCAGCTACTACAACAATATTTCTACGGTCAGAAAGTTTTGGATATTCTCCGCCTTTTTCTTCGGGCATAAATTTTTGAATAGTTGTAAAAACCACACCACCCGAAGCAACAGAAAGTAAACTTTGCAAATGATTTCTATTTTCTGCTTGTACCGGTGTTTGTCTTATTAACTGTTGACAATTGCTAAATGTATCGAATAATTGTTGATCTAAATCGTTTCTATCGGTTAGTATAAGAATGGTTGGATTGTCTAATTCTGGTGTTAACACCATTTTACCGGAATAAAAAACCATACTCAAACTTTTACCACTTCCTTGAGTATGCCAAACAACACCTGCACGTTGGTCACCTTGAAGCGACGATGCCTTTATAGTTGATTGTATTGCCTTATTCACCGCATAATATTGATGATATGCTGCAATCTTTTTAATTGTTTTTTCTTTGGTTTTTTCAAAAACAATAAAGTGCCTGATTAGGTCAATCAATACTTTTTTATCAAGCATTCCTTGTAACATAACATCCATTTCTAAATGGTTTTGTTCTGATAGAAAAGGTGTTGAATTATATTTTTCTGATGGTTCTAAAACTTCGTTATTCATTACTGTTGCTGGTGGAATTTTCCAGCCACTAAACCTACTCCAATCACTTGTTATTGTTCCTGCCTTGGCATTCCAACCATCAGTCGCAATCAAAATACTATTGTAATTAAAAAGCGAAGGAATCACTTCTTTATATGTCTGTAACTGGTCAAAAGCTTTTTTTACAGTGGCTTTTTCAGAAGTAGCGTTTTTTATTTCAATCACTACTAGCGGTAAACCGTTGATAAATAAAATAATATCAGGTCTTTTATTAGTATGTTTTTCAACTATGGTAAATTGATTGACTGCAACAAAGTCGTTATTTATAGGATTTTCAAAATCCATTAACCAAACTTTAAACGTTTTGTTTTCTGTTCCTTCTCTGCCCTTTATATCAACGCCTTCGGTAAGTAGTTTATGAAATACTTCATTGTTGGCTAATAACGTTGCGTGTTGTACACGTAATACATTTTTTAAGGCTTCCTCACGAACTTCGATAGGAATTGTTGGATTGAGTTTCGTAATAGCAGCTTCTAACCTAGCAATTAGCACGACTTCGTTGTAAGCTCTTTCTAAAGAAATGCCGTTTATAATTTCGTAGCCTTGTTCTTCAAAAGTTTGAAGTGCAATTTGTTCTATTTCGTCTTCAGTTAGTATGTTCATTTTGAAACTTTTATATTATATCAACCCAAAAATCGTATTGGCATCGGTTGTATTCGCAATTAAATCATTGGCAGGATTACTTGGAACTGCAATTGTCTTAAGAACTAAATCGTGAGTGTGGCTATTCTCATATTTATGTTGCTAAAATTCTTAATTCATTCATTCTATCTGTGAAACTTCCTATTGGAATATATATGTAAGTTGAACGTCTAGCTATTTCAAATTTAAATTCATTGATATTATTTGGATTAATTTGATGCAAATAACAAAGATTAGTTAAATGCCCATCGTCATCTGCTCTAAAATGAATAAATGGTGAAATAGAAAAAATATCATTTTCGATTTTTGCTAAAATATCAAGCGAACTTAATTCTAGACCAGTAAAAGCCATTTGAGCTTGAGTAATTTGGTATGTATTTATTGTTCTAATTGGAGAATTCCCTATAAAAGTTTCACATCTTAAAGCAAATGGATTTCCATCAGTATTAATAAAATGAAAAATTTCTATCTCTTGAATTTGTGAAATTGATTTTAAAGCATCAATCACTTCTGGAAGCAATTCTGAAAATAATGTTTCGGCTTGTTCTTCTGACAATGCAGCTGAGTGTTGAAACCCATTTCTCTGATAATTAAGTTCTTTAATTTTAGCTATTTTATTAACATCAAATAATATCCCACATTTTAAACCAAAAGTATTATTTCTATCGTATAGAAGTACCTTTTCAATTACATTCAATTTTCTATCAATTGAGAAATGATATAAATCATTATCTCGAATTCCTGCCAATCTTAATGGAAAACTTCTTTTTCTTGCTTCTCCAATAACGATAGCATATAAGACAAAAATTATAGCTTCCCAAGTAGACCTTAATAATTGTAAACGATTGTTATTGTTAAGATATCCAAATTGTGTTTGCCTGAAAAAATATGCAATTGGCGACGGATAATTGTCATAAACTTTTTGTTTAAAATCTTCTGATTGTCTATTTTGAAAATCCGTTAATGCAATTCTGTAAGTTTCGGGCTGGACTTTAAATAATACTTCACTTGGTCTAAACGGAATACCCGAAATTTCGATAGAATTTTCGTTATCATCTAAATCTTGATTGAAATCTTCGTGTTCTTCGTATATCAAATCGTCTAATTCCATACTCTAATTTATTTGTTTGAAACATTTATCGGAATTTGACCTGACATTAATTTGGGCAATAAGCTATCTCTAAGCTTCTTTAAAGTTTTATTTTCTTCAATATTGTCTTTAATTTTTTCAAATAAGGGTTCAACGATTTTGTGAAAATCTATCACCAATTCACTTGGCGGTATCACTAATTTGTATTGGAGTAAAAGTTGCTGACTAATGTTTTGCTGTGCTGAACCAACTGCTTGACCAATTATATCTTGTTTGCTTTGTAATAAAAAATGATAAATGAATGTATAAGGATAATTTTCATTAGGAAGAAAAGCACAAATTGCCTGATTACAAGTGAATTCTTCTGCTATTATTCCAACTTCACCAACTGTAGCGCCATACATCGCAATTAAGACAGAATGTTTTGCAAGTAGCTTTGCAGATGAATTTTTCAGAGCCTCTATTGTAATTTTTTCTTCGGTGTCTAAAATGAAAGTATTATTAAGTTCTTTTGATTTTATCCATCCAATAGTTCCATTTTCATAATACTCCATTTTCGCTCTGCTAGGTGTGCCGCCTGAAGTGGTTTTATAAATATCGCCTAGTGTTCCTATTCCCCAATCCGTTGGAATTTCTCCATACTCACTTTGCTTTCTATCTCCTTCAGCACTTGGGTAACTAAAGTTTACAAACCATTCCTTGAAAATGGTCCTTGCTATTTCTTCAAGAGTTAGATTTGTTTTAAGGTTGTTTTCTATTTTTTCATCAAGTGAAGAAAGTATAGAAGCAATCTGGTTTTGAGTTTGAATTTCGGGCAGTGATACTCTTAAATCCTTTATCATTCCAGCATTCAAATTTGGTTGAGCACCACCAACTGCCATTCCTGCTATTTCTGAAAATCTTGAAAGCAGATTGTAATAAATAAAATTATAGTTTGCTTTTTGCGCATCAACAATCAAATTGCAACAAGCTTGATTGGTTGTTAATGGTATTTTATTAATTGCTATTCTGCCAGCAGTTGCTCCATACATTGCAACAATAACAGTATTTACAGGTATCCACTTTGCGGAAGAATTATTTAATCCTTCTTCTGTGATAAAAGTTTCAGTTTTATAAATTCTATTGAATGTTACTTCCTGTGTTTTCAACCAAGGAATATCTCCACCGTAATACTCTTTTATTTGAGTATTTGGTGTCCCTCCAGAAGTGATTTTAGAACATAAGTCTTCCAATGAATAAACTTTCCATTCGTTAGAATCCATAACCAATCCCTTTTAAGTTTTCACGAATATCACTTTCCAATTCATTGTCTTTTGCAAATTGTGCTGAAAGTTTGGCGGTAAGAGTTTGCATCTTTTCATCAAATGACATTTCTTCGATTTCTTCTTCTTCTGTGCCCACATATCTGCCTGGCATTAATACATAATTGTTTTGAATTACCTCTTCAATTGTAGCGGATTTACAAAAACCTGCTATATCCTCATAGTCTCCGTCAATATTTCTCCAATTATGATATGTTTCAGAAATTAATTTTATATCATTTGCTTCGCCATCGTTTTCATCTGTCAGCCTTCTATTTTTACGGTTTATCATTACGCCTAATTTTCTGGCATCAATAAACAGAATTTCATTTTCACGATTTCTAAACTTTCCATTTGTTCTATTTTTGGCTAAAAACCATAATGAAGCGGCAATAGTTGTATTGTAAAACAAGTTTGCAGGTAGTGTAACCATACAATCTACCACTCTTGACTCAATCATATTTTTTCTAATGTTACCTTCGCTTCCTGTGTTACTGTTCATACTACCATTTGCCAAAACAATACCCGCAGTACCATTTGGGCTTAATTTATGTATAAAATGTTGCAACCATGCGTAGTTGGCGTTACCAGTTGGTGGTATACCGTATTTCCAACGTTTGTCGTCTCGTAGTTGTTCGCCTTTCCAATCACTTATATTAAATGGTGGATTGGCAATGATATAATCGGCTTTTAAATCTGGGTGTAAATCATTAGTAAACGTATCTCCAAATTGTATGTTTGCATCTATGCCACGAATGGCTAAATTCATTTTGGCTAACTTAACGGTGGTTGGGTTGCTTTCTTGTCCATAAACACTAATATCTCCTATTTTACCTTGGTGGCTTTCAATGAATTTTTCACTTTGTACAAACATACCACCACTACCACAACAACCGTCATAAATTCTCCCTTTGTAGGGTTCAAGCATATCAACCAATACTTTCACAATGCTTTGAGGTGTATAGAATTGACCGCCATTTTTACCTTCGGCATCGGCAAACATTCCAAGAAAATATTCATATACTTGACCTAATAAATCTTTTCCTTTGTGTCCTTCGCCACCAAAACCAATAGAACTAATCAAGTCTAATAATTCGCCTAGTCTTTGTTTGTCTAAATCAGGATTGGCATAGTTTTTTGGTAAAACGCCTTTTAGGTTTTCATTGATTTTTTCGATCTCGTCCATTGCATTATCTAACAAAACACCAATTGAAGGTTGCTTTGCATTTCCTTGAAGATAATTCCAACGTGCTTTTTCAGGAACATAGAAAACGTTGTAAGCTAAGTATTCATCTGCATCTTCTGGGTCAGCTTCTGCATATTCTCCTTCACCTGCAATTAATTTTGTATGCAATTCAGAAAAAGCATCTGAAATATATTTTAAGAAAATTAAACCTAAAACTACGTGCTTGTATTCGGCTGCATCCATATTGCTACGGAGTTTATCTGCAGCAGCCCAAAGTGTTTTTTCGATGTCTTTTATATCGCTCATGTTTAATTAAAAAGTTCGGTTATGAAAAAAAGTAAAAGTAATTTAAAAGATTTAAAAGTAATCTACTTCTCATCATATTTATAAGACAATTACTCAAGTTTATTGGCTATCAGAATTAATTTTACAATAGTGTTTTCGCTCATGCATGACATATCACGTTGACAACCTGAATAAGTGGCTTAAATCCAAATACAAATTCTAAGTATTGGTTAGATGTCCCGTAAAAGAACTAACATTCCATTACCAAACGACCGTGTTGTTTTTTAATTACACATTTTTTATTATGAATTCAATAATTTTGTCTTTACGTTGCTCTATAAGTTTTTTCGTCCAAGTTACGGACTCTGCTGTCATTCTTTGTATTTCTCGTTGTTGTTCCAAATGGGTGTAACTAGTTCGTTTGTCTGAAAAAGGTTTATTACCAACTGAACAATTATGCGATTTAGAAAGCAACAAATAATTTCCTAGACAATTGATATACTGATTTACAAATTCTTCATCATAACTATCATAACCTGTTTCAGGATTTTCGGTTTGCGGTGCAATATGTTCTAATTCTGGATTAATTATTTTGTCAAAACGTGTTGCGGTATAACCGCTTTTACCTTGTCCTTCCAAATGGTTTTCGTATTTCCAAAGTAAATATTTAGCTGTTATGTGATTTATTCCACCTTTAATAGAACGCTCCAATTCTTTATTTCCCCAATAGGACCACCACCAATCTTGTGTAGTTTTCATCCAATCAATTCTGATATTTATTGGCGTGATGTCAGGATTCTCAGAAGTGAATTTTTGGTAAACATCATTTAAGCGGGAAGTAATCTCGGCTCTTGTTCCGATTAATCTATGTCGCAAAACCATTGTTTCCAATTTACTGCAGAGCAAATTGATTTGATTTATTGGCAAGCCAAATTTGTAAGCTTTTATAATGAAAGGCATTGCGATACCAATCCCGCCAAGTGTTACAAGCGAATGAATTTCCAAGTTCTCTCGTTCATCTTTGCTGAAAAATGTTGTGAGATGCTCAAAACTTATTGCAAGCGATCGAGTTAAGGATTTGATAAATGGAATTGGGTTTGCTTCCGACAACAACTTATTTATTTTGTCAATTGCATTTGTTTCCCAAAGCGAATTGAAATGAACACGAAGTGTGTAAACTAAAACATCGTCTTCGTTTATTCGATATTCAATTGAAGAGATTGACTTGTAAATTTCTTCAAATCGATATTTGATTTCTTTTATCAGGCTTTCTTTTTCTTCGCCACCATAAAGATGAACATTGAACATAAATTGAGCTTTGATAATTTCCAAATTTGAAGGTTTTTTGCCTCTGTTGTTTTGGAAAATAAACATTTGAATTGCTTCGGAAGCATCTTTTACTGGATGTGTGGTGCACGATGCGTTTTGAACCGTATCCAACATTTTCAATAAATAGGTTTCATCTTTGTCGGCAAGTTGTGAGGTGAAAAAGTCAAACGCAGCTGCAATACGTTTTGCGGAAACGGTTTTTATTCCATTTCGATCTTTTTTACTTTGGTCGATTACGCAATCTTTGAAAAATCTGTCGTCATAATCAACCGTTTCAAAACGATACGTTGAGTTTCGTTTGATTATGTCTTCAAACGTTTCCTGTTCGGTTTCGCCTAAAGGTCGAATTTGTTGTAGTCTGGTGAATAATGCCGATAAGAAAATAACGATTGTCGTCATTCGCTGTTGTCCGTCAATTATTCCAAACTTTTTTTCGTCTTTTTCTTCAAATAGAAAGTGTCCGAAATAGTATTTTGATTTGGTTGAACTTTTATTGTAATCTTCCAAGTCAGATAAAAACACATTCGTATGTTTTGGCAAATTTGCTTTTTCAAGCTCTGTATCCCAGGAATATGCTCTTTGATAAGTCGGCACAAAAATTTTGTTGCCTGCCAACATTTGTTTTATAGTTGTAGATGGTTCCATTCAATAGATTATGGATTAAAAATACCATGGTAGCTTCGCCACCTTGGTAAAAGATTTTTAAATTGCTTGTTGATGTTTCTTTGTCGGACTTTTTGAGCAAGAAACTTAACATAACTTCCTCCGGTTAGGTAACAATTCTTAAATATTCATTTAACTCCCACCTCAAATAAGCTTTTTATTAATGATCTGATTTTTCCATTTTTGACAATTTTTGAATCTTCTTAAAGTAGCTCTCCCATAACTGATCTTTGGAGTTACTTACAGGATTTGTTGAATCGTCATAAAAGAAAACTTTCATAATTTCTCCAGATTCGTTTCTACCTAATAATTTCTCGCTACCTACCAGATCAACTAGAAAGTTATCTGTTAAACGTTTGTATTTAGTGTAAATTGGAATGTCTTTATAGCTATATCCTGGATGTTCTTTAAAACTTAAATCATTAAAACCTAATGGCATATATTCTCTGTTAAAAGCCATCCATTCTCCATCTTCACTTTTTGCAATTCCATACGGAAGATTGATTCTAAAAAAATTGTTTAACATAATTTGATTGTTTTAGGTAAATTAACCGTTTAATTCATATATTCTACACTATAAATATAAATTTATTGCTTCTGGCTCTTTACTTATATATTCGTCAAAACTCAAATCTTTTGAAAAAGTTCTACGGGTATGTCTTTTTGTTTCTTTTAAAAATGAATTAGGATCTAAAATTTCAAATAGATGAGAAGTAAAGTGACGTTGTAAAGATTCGGCATGTCTAATGAATTTCTCAGGATGATCTCCACTGAAAATTTGATAAGAGTAAACCAAAAAATCCAGCATTAAATTTCTATAACCCTTGTAGGCTTCAGGTTTATTTTGTCCATGATTATCTCCTTTGCGAACATTTGGAAAATAAAATCTACCGATTTCTATATTAGTAGAAAGCTTACAAAGTAATTCATTTTTTAGTTCTATGTTTGGAAACTTATCTCTTGCTTCACATTTCAGCAAAATTAATATACTTACGGTATCCGAATACCAATTCATAATTTCTAACCTATACTGGCTAGTAAGTTCGTATCTTTTAGTATTAGTTACATAAGTATAAATAAACACCGCTACAGCAATTATTAAAGAACCAGTCGCAATATAATCACTTGTTGTCATATAATGTTTTTTTTAGTAAAGCATAACTAGATTGTTATAAACTATTCTTTTGGATTCTACAATAATAAACAAAAAGCAAACACCCAATTTACGGTTTTCCTCATTGCCAAAAACTTTTTTTAAGCCTCTGCCAATTTCCGCAATTTCACCCCACCCCACAATAGGGAAAACCCTATTTTTCAAAACAACCACCTTCCTACTTTCTTTATTCAAAAAAGCAAGCAATCCTACTTTCACAAATCATAACTTCATAGTAAAAAACACCGCTTATGCCGAAACTTCGGGACTAACGAAATTGTTTTTATAACTATTGTAAAAGTTAGCTTTATTTAAGAGTAAGGGTTTCAGCTGTTTTTATTAATCATTTATTTTATCCAGCTTAGCGCTTTTGTCGCATATATTATTTTGGAACTTTCAATAATCCCTTCAAAAAAATCCTCAGGTAATTTATGAATTAGCTCTTTCGATTTTAATTTGTTATTTTTTGTAAGAGATTGTAAAATTTTTAATTTAGGGAATCCCTGCGCTTTTTCTTTTAATAATTTTACTTTGGTCGGTTCGTCACTACTAAGGAGCATTTTTCCAAACGTTGTCAATTCTTTTTCACTATCTATTAGACCTAAGAAAAATAGATCTTTATTATATCTACTATTAATTGAATATTTATCGATAGTAAAAAGAGGAATGATTTCGACAATCTCTCTTAAAGAACTTCTAGGACAGAAAACTTCTGCATCATCTGTAGAAAATGCAAGTTTAGCAGTTCTTCCTCTCGTAGAAACGACGAATTTAGATTTAATGTCTAAATCAGAAAGTAAAAACCAACTTATAAGATTTTTTGCATAAGCATCCCAAGTGTTGTCTTGAAATTCCTGCTTAAAAATCATTTTTAAAATATTGATAATATCATCTTTGCTAATTTTAGACTGTTGTAGTTTTTTTAAAGCTAAATATGGTGTATAATTTTGAAACTTTGATGTTATAAAATCAACAAAGCCCTGTTTGGTAATTTCAATTCCATCTGGAATACTTACAGCTTCTCCAGTTTTACTTATAAGTCCAATATTTTTAAGTTCAATCAGGATATTATTTAAAGTTTCTTGACTAATTCCTTTAGGATGTTTAACCAATAAGCTTTCCAATGTTTCATTTTTGGCTTCCTTGAAGAGTAGAAAAAGCTCTAAACAAAGATTTACTCCTTGGCGCAACAGATAACTTTCTCCTATAATAGGTATTTTTCCCGTTACTAAGTAATCTCTATAAATATCCCAGTAAATATTGTAATTTGCTCCTGACCTTATAATTAGCCTTTTATGTAATAGCGCCGCAATAGTTTGTCCATCGATTACGTCACCCACCTCAGTCTCGTCAAAAAAAGAACTGTCATACGCTCTTTTTGCAATTAATTTAATGGCTTTTAGTTCTTCAGCGTCAAGTCCTTCTTCATCTTTCTTAAACAAATCAAGAATGTTTAAATTAGATTCAAGCAAATTTTCTTTATTCAATCCACTTTGGATTTGATCAAAAACATGAATACATAATTTCTTGGTAAGCCAAGGTAATCCTTGTGAACTTTCTTTGATTCTATCTTTAATGCTCTTATCAAGTGCCCCAATAGATCCTTCAAGTTGTTTTATGATTCCATCTATCTCTTTCTCGCCAAATTCTTGTACTGTAAATTCTCTTGCTTGTTCCCTTGCCTGCTGCCAAATATGGTAAGATGGATCATCACTTTGAATAAAAAAATCAGACTTCCACGAAAATCCAATAATCAAATTTGGCTTTTTATCAGTTACATCACTTAAAAATTTATAAAAGGTTTTAAAATAATCTTTTTTTCTAAAAACGTCTTCAAACTGATCAAAGATTAAAACCAAAAATTTATTCTCAGTATTAAGTTTATCTAACAGAAATATTACGCTCTCGGATGAAATTAAGTCAACATTTGATGTAAAAGAAATGTCTTTGCTAAACATATCTTGCATAATGAATTTATCAGAATATGCTTTTTGAATCAATTTCTTTAGTGACAGCGCGACGAAATTATCCGAGTTAGCACTTCTTGTATCGATTGCTAAAGCATAAAATTTATTTTTATAGTGCTTATTTGTAGAACGTCCTTTTATTTCTAAAACTAAAGAACTTTTGCCCCAGCCAGACTTACCATTCAGATAAAAAATTCTTTTCCCTGTTTTATGATTTGAAATGTCTTTAAAATATTGAAGTATTTGAGTTCTTATGTCATCTCTACCTACAAAATGCTTTTTATCAGAAGAAGCGGGTAAATAGTCATACCAATTTTCGCTTTCTTGAACTTCAGATATAGATTCAATCAATATATCTTCCGTCTCAATACTTTTTATAGAAGTATAATTCTGAATCTTCTTAATTACGCTAAGGTTAGCTATCTCATCAATTCTTGATTTTAATAAGTCGATTTCTTCATCTACAACTTCTTTAGAATTGTCTTGTGCATTTACCACGAAACATTTAGTCGGTATAGCATTGAATTCATGAATGATGTATATAAAAAAGTCTCCTCTAAAAGTTACTGCTAGAATTTTCTTTGATATGTTGTGGTTTTTTAGATCACTTAATGGTTCGTAAAGCATATTTCCATCAGATAATATTTTGATTATATCCAATGGTTCGAAAAAAGTTAGATTTTTATATTTAGCATTTCCTCTAATTTCACTTAACAATGCACCTGCTTGACTTTCTAGCTCCTGAGTCCTAAAGAAATATCCTTTGTCTATTTCTTTATGACTTACATTAAATGCAAATTTTGATAATTCATCCGACGAAACTTTTTCTTTTGCCTTACATTCAACATATAAACTCTCTTTATTGTGTTTGTGTTCCGCAACTAGGTCAATTTCCATACCAGCGTAATTAATATTACCTCTTTGCTCGTATTGATGCAGATTTAATATATTTCTAACTAGTAATTCGAAGCAATTACCTTTTGCTTTATTAGACGCTCCATCTTCGAGAATAATTCTGATTTCTGATTTCATTGCTTATAAATAAAAATTAAAGATATTGATAAAGAACGATTTTCAGCAATCTTGTCTGTATTAAAGCTAGTTATGACGTTATCCACCTTGGCAGATTACACTGCCTCAGTTCTCTGTGCCAAGATAGAAATTTCTTCGTAAACTAACAATTTTAGTCTACCGAAATCCCTCAATGACGGCTAGCGACGGTTACCTGCCGTTTTTGATGGTTAAGAACACTCTTTCTTCCTTTAGTATCTCAGGTTTTAGTAAATATGGAACAACAATTCGATTTAATAAATCATTTAGTAAATTCTCGATATGAAAAAATTCAATTCTAGTTTCATCATCACAATCAAATACTCGATAGATTTGATAATTATCACGATTCTTTAGGAAAAAATTCCATTCTTGAGCCGTAAGATAAAATGTTGGTTTTTCCTTCACGGTTCCTTTAACTTCAATAAATGTGACTTGATTGTTTTCGTTTGAAATTTCAATGTCAAAAGGACTATTTGATTCTTCTTTTTCGTTAAGCCATTTTACTCTAGATTTTCCGTATTTTTGGCAAAGTAAATTATATATGAATTGCTCGCTAACTAACCTAATCTGTTCGCTATATTCTTCATCGATTGTAAGAGTTGTGGCTTCTATATTGTTATTTGAGACAAGATTATTTGCGCGTTCGTTATTTTTATTTGAAAGTAACTGCTTTAAATTTCGAATTGAATTTGATAAAACCGCAACCTTAAGTGGCTCAAATACTTTTTGAACTTCATTTTCGACTATGTTACTGGATTTTATATTAATAAATCCACCAGATGATATTGACCTTGCTTTTACTTCTGCTTCCCCATCTAGAGCCAAGCCAACAACAAAGATTTCACATTTAATTCCCGACATCAATCTTATGTTTTGGGCAGCAATTAAAAAGTTACCATCACCATTTTCCTCTCCGTCAGTCAGTAAGATGATTTTTCGATCACAATTGGAAAATTTTTCAAGATTTACACGTGCAAGATTTAATACTGCAGTAATTGGTGTTCCTCCACTTGGCGGATTTATTAAGCTTTTTACTTTTTCTTCAATTTCTGTTCTTTTAAAATTGCCTTCATAAATACATTCGATATCTAAGCCTTCAGCATTTGGATTGGCTTTCGTTATTTCAGTACCTCGAAAAGTCCTAATATATATTTGCTGAGTGTAATCCTCGATTGTTGGGAGTATGTTTTCTAATAAAATCTTTTTTATAATCGACATCCTAGTCTCACTATCAATTAAATAATCTCCAACGTTTTCAGGAACTCGAGTCATAGTTCCCATACTTCCAGATTTATCAATCAAAATTTCGATTATCGTTTCGTTCATAGTACGTTCGTGATTAAAATGGCAAGCTAGTTGTATATATCCGCTAAAAAGTATCGCATAGAAACCCAAATGAGGTTACATACCCAATATAAATCTTCTTAGCATTCTACAATATTACACAAAAAACAAACACTCGAATTACGGTTTTCCGTAATGCTTAAAAATATCTTAAAAAAACACCAAAGTAACTCTTTTACATTAAGCTTTTCAAGACGTATAAATACCTATTTTTCAATTTTCTCTAAACAAAAAAAGATGCCTAAGCATCTTTATCTAAGTCGAAATTTAAATTAATTAATTCATTTGGCTCTTTCCCTAGTCCTTTTGCTAAGTCAATAAAAGTTGTAAAAGCGAAATTCCTTTTTCCATTTTCAATATCGCTTACTGTGGCCTTAGTTAATTTATTACTATTTGCCGCTACATCATCTTGACTCAAATCAAGTTCTTCGCGTAACTTTCTGAAATGAATTCCAAACCTTACTAGATTTTTATCTTTATGCTTTTCCATGTTATCTGTACTTATAACAAAAAGCGGTAATATTTTTTAAATTTATGTTACAAGTACTTGTAACAATGAATAATTATTTTTACATTCGTAAAATCTTTTATAGAAAAGTGGTAATCTGCTTGACTATGAATATTTAAATAAATAATTTTGCGATTCTTCACATAAAACATTTGAAGCATTCGCTTTGAATCTCGCCTTTTAAAACTGGTAATTTTAGCACGAGAGGATAAGTAAGATGCTCACGACCTAGGCGTGGGCTCACTTATTTGTGCGTAGGTATACCAGTACCTTAAAGGCAATAAGCTGAGTTCCGCGCCTTTTTTATGGCCATTACTTAAGGCACTCCCAGCTGAATTCAAAGCATACTTCCTTTTTTTTAATGCATTTCGCAAACGATTTCGAAAAATGAGTTAGTTTGGAAACGCACTGCCCGCCCCTAGCTGCAATAGGCAACGGCAGGGTGCTTTCCTTTTTAAAGAAACCCTTAATCCAAAATGCCTATGCAATAGTTTTACAACAGTTGCCATTTGAAAGTCAAAACCACACTTCAAATGCAAATAAAAAAAGCCCTCTAACCCGTCGTCGAAAACAGCTAGAGGACCAGAGCCAACAAAACATTTGTTTCATTAAACCATCCCAAAATTATGAAAAACCTTTCATATCTCAAGGGCAGGAAGGCTTTTTGGTGCCTTATTTTTCTAAGCGCACCATGCCTCCATCCCCCGGCACATGCCAGCAGGCTGGCCAACACAGCCTATTTCCAACAAAACAGCACCGTATCGGGCACCGTATCCGATGCCTCGGGAACGCTTCCCGGCGTCTCGGTATCCGTAAAGGGAAAACCGGGAGCCGCCATAACGGACGGCAGCGGCGCCTACCGCATCGAAGCCTCCGAGGGGGAAATCCTCCTCTTTTCGTTCATCGGCTATGCATCCCAAGAAATACGGGTCGGCAAAAATACTGCCGTGAACATCCTCCTCCGTCCCGACACCAATACGCTGCAGGAAGTAACCGTCAATGCTGGCTACTATTCCGTAAAGGACAAAGAGCGTACCGGAAGCATCACAAGAATCACGGCAAAGGATATCGAAACCCAGCCGGTCACCAATGTCCTTGCCGCCATGCAGGGGCGCATGGCCGGTGTCAGCATCACGCAGACCAGCGGCGTGCCGGGCAGCGGTTTTGAGATACAGATCCGGGGACGCAACAGCCTGCGTACAGACGGCAACAGTCCCCTGTACATTGTCGACGGCATGCCCTTGGGGACCGACAACCTCGGAAACAATACCTACCTGTCGGGTTCGGTAATGCCAGGCGCAGGGGCCAACTCCATCAGCGTCTTGAACCCTGCAGATATCGAAAGCATAGAAGTGCTCAAGGATGCCGATGCGACGGCCATCTACGGTTCCCGGGGTGCCAACGGAGTCGTGCTGATCACTACCAAGAAGGCAAAAGCAAGCAGGACGCTGTTTACAGCCAATGCCTTTTCAGGCGTGGGACAGATTACGAGGCGGCTGGACCTGATGAACACCCAGCAGTACCTCGAGATGCGCCGTCAGGCATTTGAAAACGACGGAATCGCTTCCTACCCTGCCAGCGCCCATGACATCAATGGCAATTGGGACCAAAACCGGTATACGGATTGGCAGGAGGAACTGATTGGAAATACCTCCCACCACCGCCAAATAGATGTAGGCCTCCAAGGCAGTTCCGACTTGACCAAGCTCTTGCTGAAAATGACCAGTTACAAGGAGACTTCGGTATTCCAAGGAGATTTCCAGTACAAAAAGACCGCCTTTCAGTTCTCGGGAAACCATCGCTCGGCGGATCAGAAATTGCGGCTGGACATGTCCGTCCAGTATGTAATGGATAACAATAACCTGCCGGGAACCGACCTGACGCTGGATGCGATCAACCTGGCTCCCAATTCACCGGCCTTGTACGACGCAGCGGGAAACCTAAACTGGGAAAATTCGACGTTCACCAATCCGTTGCGAAAAATACAGGAAAACTACAAGGCGGAGACTGCTTTTCTCAATGTGGGGGCAAACCTGTCTTACCAGCTCCTCCCAGGCCTTGAGCTGAAAGCCATGGCAGGCTATTCCGACAGCCGCCTGGGCGAGACAAAAACAGCGCCTTCCACCATGTACAATCCGGCCTTGGGCCTGAACAGCTCCTACTCTTTCCTGCTCCAAAACAGGGGCTTCCAGCGGTCCTGGAGTTTGGAACCGCAGCTGAGCTGGCGTAAAAGTTTTGGCACTGGCGAAGTAAGCCTTCTGGCCGGCACGACTTTCCAAGAGCGGACATCCGGTACGCAGGCGCTGCGTGCCTTGGGGTTTGCAAGCAACAGTCTGATCTATAATATTGCGGCGGCCAATGCCATAACCATTTATAACAATGATGACAGCCAATACCGCTACACTGCCGTTTTTGGCCGCTTCAATTTCAATCTGCTGGAAAAATATATTTTGAACCTCACCGGCAGGCGGGACGGTTCGAGCCGTTTTGGCCCGGGCAGGCAGTTTGCCAATTTCGGCGCTGTGGGAGCCGCCTGGCTGTTTGGAAAGGAACCGTTTGTCTCTGAACATTTCCCGCTGCTCAGTTTTGGAAAAATTCGTTCGAGCTACGGCACTACTGGAAGCGACCAGATTGGAAACTACCAGTTTCTAGACACCTATAGCGCTACGAACCTGCCGTATCAGGGCATTATAGGCTTACAGCCCGTGAGGCTCTATAATCCTGATTTTAGCTGGGAAACCAATACCAAATTTGAAGCCGCTGTCGATCTGGGATTTGCAGACGACCGTTTCCTATTCACCGCCGCCTATTTCAGCAACCGCTCTTCCGACCAGCTGGTGGGAGTGCCGCTTCCGGGTACGACAGGATTCACTTCCATTCAGGCCAATTTTGCCGCTGAGGTGGAGAACTCGGGGATTGAATTGGAATGGAATTCTAAAAACATTGCCAAGCCCGATTTTTCGTGGAGCACCTCCTTCAACATCACTTTTCCTAAAAATAGGCTGGTCTCTTTCCCCGGTCTGGAAACCTCCACCTACGCGAACCAATACGTAGTGGGACAGCCGCTTAACGTCCGGATGGTATACCATTACATCGGAACAAACCCTGACACCGGCCTGTATGAATTCCAGGATTATAATGGTGACGGCCAGATACGTGCTGCCGATGATCGGAAGATGCTGGTCAATACCGCTCCGAAATTTTTCGGAGGACTGCAGAACAGCTTGAAATACCAAAGGTGGCAGCTGGAATTCCTATTCCAATTTGTCAAGCAGACCGCGCCTGACTTTAACAGCTTCAAGTCAATGCCGGGCCTTTCAGTAAACCAGTCCGTCGAGGTGCTGAACGGCTCCCAGCCTTTTAGCGCGGGGTTTGATGCTGCTGCGAACAACGCCTACACCTTCTACAGGGGCAGCGATGCCGCCTTGACCGATGCTTCTTTTGTCAGGCTAAAAAACCTCTCGCTCAGCTACACGGTACCCACGCAGAGGGATTGGAGCTGCAGGCTCTATGTCCAGGCCCAGAACCTGCTGACCTTTACCCGCTACAAGGGCTTGGATCCTGAAAACTTTTCAGGCGTCAATTTGCCTCCTCTTCGCGTGATGACGCTGGGAACCCAGTTAACCTTTTAAAAAATACCATTATGAAAATCAATAAAATGAACGCTGTAATTGCCACCCTGGCCATGATCTGCTGCGCCTGCGAGGATTTTGTAAGCGTTGAAGCGCCCCATACCCAGCTGTCGGGCGAATTAGTTTTTGAAGACGCCAGGACAGCAGAAGCCGTCCTGGTCACGGCATATGCTAAAATGCAGGCCAACACTTTGGTAACGGGCGACACGGGCGGTATTTCGGTGCTCTTAGGAAATTATGCCGATGAACTTGACTGCTACAGCCCCAATATTCCCGAGCTGCTGTTCAGCCAAAATAACCTGCAGGCCGATAACGCCACGGTCCAAACCTTATGGCGGAATACCTATAACGTGATCTATACAGCCAATAAGGTAATCGAGGGGGTAGGAAGATCAGCAGCAATGGCGCAGGCAGATCGGGAACGCCTTATTGGGGAGGCACTCTTCCTGAGGGCCTATCTGCATTTCTACCTCAACATGCTTTTTGGCGAGATCCCTTATGTGGCCAGTACCGACTACCGCCTGAACACTGTTATTGCAAAACAGCCGGATACGGCGATATTCTTGCTTATCGAACAAGATTTATTGCTTTCAGAAACGCTTTTGACGGACAACTATACCGGAATGTATCGGACAAGGCCCAACAGGAGCACCGTGCTCGCACTGCAGGCACGGTTCTACCTCTACCATAAAAAATGGGAACTGGCAAAGGAAAAAGCCGATAGCGTGCTTAATAATTCAGTGCTCTACAGCTTGGGAACAGATATAAATGCTGTATTCTCACGCAACAGCAGCGGCACCATCTGGCAATTGATGTCGGCACCGGAAGGGAAGAACACCCTGGACGCCAAAAGCTTTATATTCACTGCCGTGCCGCCGCCTGCCAGGGCTTTGCGCGAAGCATTGGTGGATGTTTTTGAACCTCAGGATCTGCGCCGGATCAATTGGATCAAGCCGGTAACCAACGGTACGGATACTTTCTACCATGCCTACAAGTACAAATACAACAACGACACGAGTACTTCTATGGAATATTCTATCCAGTTCCGTATTGAAGAACAGTACCTGATCCGTGCTGAAGCCAGCGCGCAGCTGCATCAGCTGGGCGAGAGCGCGGCCGATCTGAACGCAATTAGAAGCAGGGCCGGACTGGCAGCTACTTCTGCCAGCAGCCGGGAAGGCCTTTTGGCTGCCATTTTAGAGGAGCGCCGGCTGGAACTGTTTACGGAACTGGGCCACCGGTTCTTCGACTTGAAACGCAATGGCTTATTGGATGCCGCGCTGCAAGGCCAGAAGCCCGGATGGAATCCAACCGACATCCTATTTCCGCTGCCTGAAAATGAACTGCTGCTGAACCCTAACCTGTCGCCTCAAAACCAGGGCTATTGACCTAACCTATTCTATATGATGACTAATAAGCAACTAATGGCACTTTTGGTACTGGTACTTACTGTGTGCAGTGCTGCAGGGCAGGACAAAAAGGACTTGACGCCTGCCGATTACCACCGCTGGTACCATTTTTATCAGTATGCCCTCTCTCCCGATGGCAGGTGGATGAACTACATTGTAGGAAATCCAACAGGACAGGATACTATGGTTTTGCGCAAGACCGATCATGGCGCAAAACAGCTATTACTAGGCGGTATAAATGGCCGCTTTGCGCCAAAATCGGACTGGTTTGCCTTTCTGAAAAACGGAAAGCTTTTTTATCAAGGACTAAAAGGCGTGAAGAAGGATTCCGTAGCGGGTATCGACGACTATTTTTACTCAAAGGGCGGAAGGTACCTGGTGGGGTATCGCAGGCAAGAAAAAGAATTGGTAGTAATTCATCTTGGAACCGATAGGCAGGATACAATTTCAAGTACTGGGGCCTATTCCCTATCTCCTGACAGTACAAGAATTGCCTTTGTGCGGGCTACGGAAGCTACTAATATTCTTTCCGTTGTAGAATTGTCAAAAAGAAAGGCAGTTCGCGAATTAGCCTGCTTTGCGCAAAACATTAGCGGGCTGACCTGGAACAATGCAGGAAACGGACTGGCTTTTTTTGAAGAGCTGCAAGGAAATAGTACTGTAGAAGGCCTCCACAGGCTGCACTGCCTCACCTTTGGCAAGAAAGGACTTTTTTCTGCTGTTCACCACGAAGGAAATATTTTGCCTCAGGAGTATCAGATACCGGCTTCCCGCCTATTTTTCTCTCTCGATGATGCGAGACTGTTTTTTGATGTAAAGACCGTCTCCAAAGCAGAAGACAATAATCAGGCTGTCCAGATTTGGCACTCTAATGACACTAAGCTGCCGCCGCCTGGAATGGAAAAAACAAAAAAGTCGCTCATGTGCTGGCATCTGGAGTCCGATCAATTTCTGTTGGCGGGAGGTAAGGCTGATGCAGTACCAACCGCAATTGGGAAGCATGCCTTGATTATAGATGAAAGTCCCTACTTGCCTCATTTTAAGCATAGGGGCTTTTATGTCGATCTGTATCTGAACGATCTATCTACCGGAAAGCGAAAACGTATTGCCCGGAAAGTAAACCACCAGAAAAAGGGCATTGTCGTTTCGCCTGGAGGAAAATACATCAGCTGGTTTGCCGGTGCAAATTGGTGGATTTACGATATCAGGGAGGAATTGTCCAGCTGTCTGACCTGTACGACAGAAGCGTCATTTGAAAACCTGGACTACGACAGTCCCGGCGAAAGGAATGCTAATGAAAAACCCTATTGGACCGCAGGGGACAAGGCGGTAATCTTGACTGATTTTTATGATGTTTGGGTCTTCGATCCGAAAACAAAAAAAAGAGAACGCATTACAAATGCCGCGGGTTCCGATAGCTATTTCAGGGTGCATGATCCAGGATTCATTAAGACCAAAAGGGACTACTTTTTGCCCTACCAGAGCGAATCGTGTAATCTGGAGAGCGGCATAATTCTTAAGGAGGTAAACAGAAAGACTTTGGAAGAAGGCTTTAGCTGCTACCAGAGCGGGAAAGCCTTGAAACGTATTTGCTATGGCGATGACAAAATCGATCCCATTTATAAATCAGGGAATACCTACATGTACGTACAGAGCGATTTTGACAAAGCTCCTGAACTTATTGTCCAGCAGTCTGGTAGAATCAGCAGTGAAGTGGTCCAGCGCTCCAATGAGCACCAAAAGGAATTTCATTGGGGAAGATCGGAACTCATCCATTATTCAGTACGGGGTGCTGCCGTAAAGGGTGCCCTATTTTATCCGGCCGATTACAAACCCGACAGATGCTATCCGATGGTGGTATACATTTATGAAAAAATGTCGTCACTGCTCCGCAGGTATGTAGCACCGACGCTGTACGGCCCTATTGGATTTAATGTTACTGATCTTACCGCCTCGGGCTACTTCGTCCTGTATCCTGATATTTCCTACCGCTTGAACCAGACTGGGAAATCAGCTTTGGAAAGTGTTGCCGCCGCTGTTGCCAAAGCGCTAGAGACAGCTTCGATAGACAGTGGCAATGTGGGGCTGTACGGTCACTCTTTCGGAGGGTACGAGGTAAGTTATATCATAGGCCAGACTTCGCTCTTTAAAACAGCCGTCTCTGGCTCAGGATGGCACGACCTGGTCGATACCTACCTGGATGCCGATGAAATGAAAGTATCCAATATCTGGCGTTTTGATACGCAGCAATTAAGAATTACAGCACCTTTTACTTCAGAACAATTTCTAGAAAACTCTCCAATACGCCACGCGGATGCGATCAGCACGCCTCTGCTGCTATGGACGGGTATGGACGATTATAGGGTCAATTGGAAGAACAGTGTGAAAATGCAGACAGCACTTTGGCGTTTTGGAAAAGAAAGCACTTTGCTGCTGTACCCAAAGGAACAGCATTTCCTCACTTCTCCCAAGAATCAAGAAGACCTGTCATTGAAAACAAAAGCTTGGTTTGACTATTACTTAAAGGGAGCTGATAAGCCTGAGTGGATAAAATAAGAGAGGCTGTCTCTTAAATTAGAGACAGCCTCTTCTTTTAATTTAATGAGCGGGTAAGCACTCTTTCACAAGTTATGTCACTCGGATTGAATTTACCTTTTACATCATACTCTGTATTGTTGAGCATGACGGTACAGATGGGTCCGCCTTGGTTTTCACACTCTACAGGCTGTGTACAAGGAGCGGGATGATCAACCCATCCTGTTTCCGCTACAACAGATGGCTTCTCGTCGCTCTTTTGAAAAGCAAACGCACCGGTTATTGCTATCAGCATTACCAAACCCGGCAAAAACGATTTTAAATTCAAATTTTTCATAATAAAAAGAATTAAATGATGATCTACTCTATTCTGCAGGTTTTCGATCTTCCCCTGTGATATCGGCCGATATCTATTCTAATGGATTAAACCTCAATTTTCTAAAGCGTCCCACTACAAGATATTGCTTCGTCAATCCGACTAAAATATCATCATATACCTTAAAGCTTATGATTTCTTCCCCATTATAATTATAGAAGTAAAAGCTAAATTGGTAGCTGTTGTCATCGAGTCGGTAAACGTCAATAATTGATGCTTGCTTTAGGATCTCAGGACGGTCATATTTTCCTAGGCGTTTTGATTTGATATAGAGATAATTTCCTGATGTAGCGGCGTAGGTGTTGATTTTCTCAGGCTGCTTGGCAAATTTCTTTTCACGGCCATTCTGCAGGTAGGCAAATTTCAAGTCCGCTTGCTGCAGCGTGTCGATGGTCGTTCCTCGTGTGATGCTGTCCAATGCTGGACTGGTTAGCAGGTATTGGTTTCGGTAGTAATAGGTATACAGAATCGCTTTTAATTTTGGATTGTAGCTTAATAGCCCATCGGTATCGAATACGCCATCGATTTGCTTTTCAAGAATATCGCTGCCTTTTTGTGCCGGCCTTTTGTTGTGGATATCAATCAGGGCTAAATAATTTTCTCCCGTTTGAGGATGCAGCCCGCGTACTGCGAATCTGCAAGTATCAACAACTTCAAAAGTTTCAAATTTGATCTTGCCTTTGTAAATTGGGCTGCCCTTCCAGTCATTGGTAGCTCCCCTATAGATGACCGGTATAGTGCCGTCTGCAAAATAATAGCACCCGTCTTCCACCCTGACCTGAGCCGTAGCAAAATTAAAATCATAATTGCTTTGATCCAGTCGATAGGCATTTCTAATGGACAAACTGGTATCTACCTCCATGATATATTTTGGTGCTGTAGTATTGCCTAGGTAAATTCTACCCTGGTCATAACCGGCGATATAAAAAGAATTGTGTTCTAATGAAATCCCTTGGAGCACCTTGACCGGGCTGTGTGGCACGCGTCTGGTAAATCCGTTGTTGAAGTGAATCTTTTCCTCAGAAGCGAGGAATAGCGCAATAACCGATAGTATTCCTGCCGCTGTAAACAATACCACTTCGACGGCTGTTTTTCGGGCAGATTGTATATTTTGGCTTGCTATAAAAACACCCAACAGGCCTAAAACTATAAAAACAATATTGAAAATTAAATGTTCGTTCCAGCTCATTTTTTCGAGCACCCCGCCGCAGGAACAGGGAACAAAAGAACTGTAATTTAAGATGGTATAGATGTACGCCGTAAACATGACCATTAAAATGTAGGATGCCAAAAGACCTGTTCTTCTGTAGCGCCCGATGGACAAGGCAACCGCTACCAGTATCTCTAAAAGCGGCATGGCCCAAATAATAAACTCGGCGTACGCGCCCAGCATCGGCGACTGTCCCAGCTGCACCCTGAAATTTTCAAAATCCAGCAGCTTGCTCACTGCCGCATATATAAAAAGCAGCACAAAAAGATAGGCTATAAATAGAACTGCCGCGTTCCCTATTTTGCTATGTAATTTCATAATGCGATTGATTAAGTTGCGCATTATAAAATTCTGAATATCAAAATAGAAATACAGATCATATCTGGAGTAAATTTTGACTACTCGGGATAAATTTGCAATCGATCAGCAACTGCTCATTTTCTTTCAAGATCTTTCGGCGACATCCCAAAGCGCCTCTTGAATGTACGGGAGAAATTCGGGTAGCTGTTGAACCCGTTCATCTGGGCAATCCTCTTGAGCGGGATTTCGGTCTGCTCGATCATAAAGTAGGCCCTTTTCAGCCGTTCGTCCGTATAGAACTGGTAGATGCTGGTGTGCAGGAAATGGCGGAAGCCCTCCTTGAGCTTGAACTCGTTGGTTCCGAACATCCGGGCGAGTTCCTTAACGCTCGGCAGCGGCTCCTCTAGGTGACCCAAAATATAATCGTAGACTTTTTGGATCAGCCTGGCATCGGACCTGGTCGGGTACCTGCCCTTTCTGATGCTTTTCTCTTGGTTTTCTCTGGCAGGGCCCCGATTGACAAGACAGGGAGCCAGGCACGACAGTACCCAGCCCTTTCCTCCTGACAGCCTTTCGAGCGAGCACTCGGCGGTAACGGATAAGCTGCCGTCCGAAATGAAATGCAGCGGCGACCTGCCCTTCAACGGGCTGTTTCCGCCAGACTGCTGTTCCTTCATCGTCCGATAGGCTTCCATTCCCCCGCCCAGCACTTCCGCTATCGGCCTGCCGATCAGTCCAGAGGACCCGTATCCCAAAAGTGCCAGTGCGCCGGTGCTCGCATCGGCGATCCGGTCGGCTTCGTCCAGTAAAAGGGTCGCAGAAGCTAC
>Ga0247730_1000097_pt1 | contig 90399 bp, 83 predicted proteins | sample UWRJL073202C2_FD_180959 | JGI IMG/M metagenome (GOLD analysis project Ga0247730, IMG submission 180959) | Plant litter microbial communities from Arlington Agricultural Research Station in Wisconsin, United States - UWRJ-L073-202C-2 | ecosystem: Environmental > Terrestrial > Plant litter >...
TCATCCGCAGCAAGCTCTCGACCTTCGGCCTCATCACCGCCTCGGCCGAGAACAAGGCCGCCGGCCCCTGGTCGGGACGCCTCGAGGTCAAGACCAACGCCCTCGACATGCACGCGACCACGATGAGCGGCGGCAACCAGCAGAAGGTCGTCATCGCCAAGTGGCTCGCGACCGACCCGACGCTGCTGATCATCGACGAGCCCACCCGCGGCATCGACGTCGGCACCAAGTCGGAGGTCCACCGCCTGATCTCAGAGCTGGCCGGACAGGGCATGGCGATCCTGATGATCTCGTCGGAGCTGCCCGAGGTGCTGGGCATGGCCGACCGCGTCCTCGTCGTGCACGAAGGACACATCACCGCCGACATCGACCGCGCGGACGCGACGCCCGAGAGCGTCATGACCGCCGCCACCAACACCATCGGAGCTACTGCATGACGACCCCGACCGAGATGCTCGTCGAGCCGAGCCGCAAGAGCGCCGGCCAGCGCGCCGTCACGACGATCCTGACCTCGCGTGAGTCGGCCATCGCGCTCGTGCTGATCCTCGTGATCGGTGCCGCGACGCTCAACACGCACAGCTTCCTCTTCAGCAGCGACAGCTGGCGCGATCTGCTGCTCGCGCCGTCGATCCTCCTGCTGCTCGCGGTCGGCCAGGCCGTCGTGATCATCACCCGCAGCGTCGACCTGTCGGTCGGCTCCACCTTGGCGCTGACGGCGTACCTGACCGGCCGGCTCTTCGTCGACAACCCGGGCATCCCGGTCATCGTGGTGTTCCTGATCGGCATCGCCGCCGGTGGCGTGCTGGGCCTGATCAACGGCCTCCTCGTCGCGCTCGGCAAGGTGCCGGCGCTGGTCATCACGCTGGGCACGATGTACATCTACCGCGGTGTCGTGCTCGAGTGGGCCGGCAGCGACCGCATCAACGCGGCCGACATGCCCAAGAGCTTCCTCTCGCTGGGCACCAAGACGATCCTGAGCATCCCGGTGCTGACGATCATCGCCGTCGCGGTGCTCGTGGCGGTCGGCTACTACCTGCGCACCGCCCGCGGCGGCCGCGAGCTGTACGCGATCGGCTCCGACCCGGACGCGGCCAACCTGTACGGCCTCAACGTGCGCACGCGCGTCATCGGCGCCTTCGTCCTGTGTGGCGCGCTCGCCGGCCTGGCCGGCGTGGTCTACGCCGCCCGCTACGGGACGATCAGCTCCAGCGCCGGCACCGGCATCGAGCTGCAGGCCGTCGGCGCCGCCGTCATCGGCGGTGTCGCGATCTTCGGCGGCAGCGGAACCGTGTGGGGCGCCGCGATCGGCGCCTGGCTGCTCATCACCATCAACCGTGCGCTCCCGATCCTCGGTGTCCAGGACTTCTGGCAGCGGGCGGTCGTCGGCGCACTCATCATCGCCGCGATCGTCCTGGACCGGGTGCTTGCGGTCAGACGATCACGCAAGCTCATCGAGGCGAGGGACGCATCATGACCACCACCGACACCCCCCGCACGCAGTCGGCGCGGACCTACCCGTCCTACGCCAAGTCCCTGTGGCAGCGCGTCCTGCTGACGCGTGAGTTCGCGGTCATCGCCCTCCTGCTGATCGTGTTCTTCTACTCGCGCAACCAGATCCCGAACTTCGACGGTCCGCTGACGATCTACTACCTGCTGCTCGACGTGGCGCCGATCCTCCTGATCGCGCTGCCGATGACGCTCATCATCATCACGGGCGAGATCGACCTGTCGGTCGCGAGCACCGTCGGCCTCAGCAGCGTCCTGGTGGGCGACCTGCACCAGGGCGGCATGTCGATCCCGATGGCGGCGCTCGTCGCGATCCTCGTCGGTGTCCTGTGCGGGGCGTTCAACGGTTTCCTCATCGCGTACGTGGGCCTGCCCTCGCTCGCGGTGACGATCGGCACGCTCGCGCTCTACCGTGGCCTCGGCGTCGGCATCCTCGGCACGACCGCGGTCACCGACTTCCCCGAGAAGTGGACCGACCTGGCCAAGGACCGGATCGGTGACAGCAGCTACCCCGTCATCGTCATCCCGATCCTGGTGCTGATCATCGTGTTCGTCCTGCTCCTGCACTTCACGCCGTTCGGCCGGGGTGTCTTCGACATCGGCCTGAACGACGAGGCAGCGCACTTCTCGGGCGTCAACGTCGCCCGGACGAAGTTCCTGCTGTTCGTCATGGCCGGTGCGGTCTCGGCGTTCGCCGGCATCTACTTCACCCTCCGGTTCGGCAGTGCCCGTGGTGACAACGCCACCGGCATGGAGCTGCAGGTCATCGCAGCGGTGCTCCTCGGCGGAGTGTCGATCTTCGGCGGTCGCGGGGCGCTGCACGGTGTGCTCGCCGGCGTCCTGCTGATCGGCGTCCTGCAGAGCGCGCTGCGCCTCGACGACGTCTCGGCGAACGTCATCAACATCATCATCGGGCTGCTCCTGATCGCCTCGGTGATGTCCACAAGCTTCCTGTCCTTCGTAGCTCGGACGACGGCTGGGATGAAGAGAAGGGCCACTGAAGGCTCTCCTGAACGCCAGCAGGCGTCAGCACATCACGAAGGGAACAACTCATGAAGTTGCGCAACAAGAAGGCGACCGCCCTCGCGGCACTCGCCGTCAGCGCTGCACTCGTCCTGTCGGCCTGCGGTGGCAGCTCGGACAGCGACGGCGGAGGCAGCGGCTCGGGTGGCGGCGGCGGAGACCTCTCGGTCACGTTCCTGCCCAAGAACCTCGGCAACCCGTACTTCGACACCAGCGACAAGGGTGGCGCGGCGGCCGTCAAGGAGTTCGGCGGCAAGTTCGCCGAGGTCGGCCCGCAGGAGGCCACGCCGGACGGCCAGGTGTCGTTCATCAACACCGCCGCGCAGCAGGGCATCGGCGCGCTCGTCGTGTCGGCCAACGACCCCAAGGCCATCGGTGACGCCCTCAACGAGGCTCGCGACGCCGGCACCAAGGTCGTCACGTTCGACTCGGACACTGACCCGGAGTACCGCGACCTGTTCATCAACCAGGCCAGCGCCGAGGGCATCGCCAAGGCCCAGGTCGACCTGATCGCCGAGCAGATCGGTGACAGCGGCGAGATCGCCATCTTGTCGGCCGCGGCCAACGCGACCAACCAGAACACCTGGATCGACCTGATGCAGAAGGACGTCGACGCGAACCACCCGAACATCAAGATCGTCGAGACGGTCTACGGCGACGACGACGACCAGACGTCGTTCGACAAGACGTCGGCGCTGCTGAACAAGTACCCGGACCTCAAGGGCATCGTCTCGCCCACCACGGTCGGCATCGCCGCCGCGGCGCGCTACGTGTCCACGTCGGACTTCAAGGGCAAGGTCAAGGTCACCGGTCTCGGTACCCCGAACCAGATGCGCGAGTACGTCGAGGACGGAACCGTCGACGCGTTCGCGCTGTGGAACCCCGAGGACCTCGGCTACCTGGCTGCGTTCGCCGCCAAGGCCCTGATCGACGGCGACATCAAGGGCGACGAGGGTGACACCTTCACCGCCGGCAAGCTCGGTGACTTCACCGTGGGCGCCGACAGCACGGTGCTCCTGGGCGATCCGTTCGTCTTCAACAAGGACAACATCGGCGACTTCGACTTCTGAGTCGAGCGCCCGGCGTCCGGCCGGCGGTCCAGCACCGCCGGCCGGGCACCACCCCTCTGTGTCTTCCTGCGTGAAGACCCCTCCTGAAAGGTCCGATCGATGCGTCGCGTCTGCTTCCAGCTCCAGGTCAAGCCTGAGCGGATCGCCGAGTACAAGGAGCGCCACGCCGCGGTCTGGCCCGACATGCTCCGGGCGCTGGCCGACACCGGCTGGCACAACTACTCGCTGTTCCTGCGGGCCGACGGTCTCCTGATCGGCTACGTCGAGACCCCGTCGCTCGCCGACGCACAGGCCGGGATGGCACTCACCGAGGTCAACGGCCGCTGGCAGGCCGAGATGGCCGAGTTCTTCGTCGACCTGGGCGATGCAGCGCCCGACACGGGCTTCGTCGAGCTCGAAGAGGTCTTCCACCTCGAGGACCAGCTCGCCGCCCAGAACGACTGACCCGCATCCCCTGGCGGATGCCCACCCACCTGTGATTGAATCGATTTAATCAGCGTCCCGATCCCAGCGGCGCAGAACGAGAGAAGCAGACGATGACGACATTCAGCGCGATCAGCGCTCAGCTCGAAGGACAGGCCATCGAGGTCCCGTCCTGGGCGTACGGCAACTCCGGTACGCGTTTCAAGGTGTTCGGCTCCGCCGGCACCCCGCGCACCGTCGAGGAGAAGATCGCCGACGCCGCCGCGGTCAATCGCTTCACCGGCCTCGCGCCGCTCGTGTCGCTGCACATCCCGTGGGACCTCGTCGACGACTGGGCGGCCCTGCGCCGCTACGCCGAGGACCTCGGCATCGGCCTCGGGACGATCAACTCCAACACGTTCCAGGACGACGACTACAAGCTCGGCGCACTGACCCACACCGACCGGCGCATCCGTCAGAAGGCCATCGACCACCACCTCGCGTGCATCGACGTCATGGACCAGACGGGCTCGCGCGACCTGAAGATCTGGCTCGCCGAGGGCACCAACTACCCCGGCCAGGGCGACATCCGTGGACGCCAGGACCGGCTCGCCGAGTCGCTCGCGACGATCTACGACCGCATCGGCGACGAGCAGCGGCTCGTCCTGGAGTACAAGTTCTTCGAGCCGGCGTTCTACCACACCGACGTCCCCGACTGGGGCACGTCGTACGTCCAGGTGGCCGCACTCGGCGACAAGGCGTTCGTGTGCCTGGACACCGGTCACCACGCGCCGGGCACCAACATCGAGTTCATCGTCGCGCAGCTGCTGCGCCTCAAGAAGCTCGGCTCGTTCGACTTCAACAGCCGCTTCTACGCCGACGACGACCTGATCGTGGGCGCGGCCGATCCGTTCCAGCTCTTCCGCATCATGTTCGAGGTCATTCGCGGTGGCGGCTACGGCCCCGACAGCGAGGTCGCGTTCATGCTCGACCAGTGCCACAACATCGAGAAGAAGATCCCCGGCCAGATCCGGTCGGTCCTCAACGTGCAGGAGATGACGGCCCGCGCGCTGCTCGTCGACACCGGCGCGCTGACCAAGGCCCAGGACGACGGCGACGTGCTCGGCGCGAACGCGGTCCTCATGGACGCGTTCTACACCGATGTCCGCGCCGATCTCGCCGCGTGGCGCGAGGAGCGCGGCCTGCCGGGCGACCCGATGAAGGCATACGCCGACAGCGGCTACCAGGAGCAGATCGAGGCCGACCGCGTCGGCGGCACCCAGGCGAGCTGGAACTAGGACTCAGGACACCACATGACACTCCACACATCAGACGGCGGAACCGCCGCAGAGCTCATCGCCCGGTCGAACCGACTCGGGGCCGATGCGCGCAACACCAACTACGCCGGGGGCAACACCTCCGCCAAGGGCACCGAGACCGATCCGGTCACCGGTGAGGACGTCGAGCTGCTCTGGGTCAAGGGCTCGGGCGGCGACCTCGGGACGCTGAAGGAGTCCGGCCTGGCCGTGCTCCGTCTCGACCGCATGCGCGCCCTGGTCGACGTCTACCCCGGCCTCGACCGCGAGGACGAGATGGTCGCGGCATTCGACTACTGCCTGCACGGCAAGGGCGGCGCCGCGCCGTCGATCGACACCGCGATGCACGGACTGGTCGACGCCAAGCACGTCGACCACCTGCACCCCGACTCCGGCATCGCGATCGCGACCGCCGCGGACGGCGAGAAGCTGACCGAGACGGTCTTCGGCGGGAAGGTCGTGTGGGTGCCGTGGCGCCGTCCCGGCTTCCAGCTGGGTCTCGACATCGCCGAGATCAAGGCCGAGAACCCCGACGCGATCGGCTGCATCCTGGGCGGCCACGGCATCACGGCATGGGGTGACACCAGCGAGGAGGCCGAGAGGAACTCGCTCTGGATCATCGACACCGCCGCGACGTACATCGAACAGAACTCGCGACCCGAGCCGTTCGGTCCCGCGCTGGCCGGTTACGCCGCGCTGCCCGAGGCCGAGCGTCGCGCCAAGGCTGCCGCTCTCGTCCCGACGATCCGCTCGATCGCGTCGGCCGACAAGCCGATGGTCGGCCACTTCACCGACAGCGACGTCGTGCTCGACTTCCTCGAGGCCGCCGAGCACCCGCGCCTGACGGCGCTGGGCACGAGCTGCCCCGACCACTTCCTGCGCACCAAGGTCAAGCCGCTCGTGCTCGACCTGCCGGCCGATGCGTCGGTCGAGGACTCGATCACCCGCCTGCGTGAGCTGCACGTCGCGTACCGCGAGGACTACCAGGGCTACTACGATCGCAACGCCGTCGAGGGATCGCCCGCGATCCGTGGCGCCGACCCGCTCATCGTCCTGGTCCCGGGCGTCGGCATGTTCAGCTTCGGCAAGGACAAGCAGACGGCCCGCGTCGCCGGCGAGTTCTACGTCAACGCGATCAACGTCATGCGTGGCGCCGAGGGCCTGTCGACGTACGCGCCCATCGACGAGGCGGAGAAGTTCCGCATCGAGTACTGGGCGCTCGAGGAGGCCAAGCTCCAGCGCATGCCGGCGCCCAAGCCGCTCGCGACCCGCATCGCACTGGTCACGGGTGCCGCCTCCGGCATCGGCAAGGCCATCGCCAAGAAGCTCGCCGCCCAGGGCGCGGTCGTCGCGATCGCCGACCTGGACCTCGAGAAGGCCCAGGCCGCCGCCGCCGAGATCGGTGGCACCGACGTCGCCGTCGGCGTGCAGGCCGACGTGAGCGACGAGGACGCCGTGAAGGCCGCGGTCGACGCGACGCTGCTCGCGTTCGGTGGGCTCGACCTGGTCGTCAACAACGCCGGTCTGTCGCTCAGCAAGTCGCTGCTCGACACGACGGTCGCCGACTGGGACCTGCAGCACAACGTCATGGCCAAGGGATCGTTCCTGATCTCGCGCACCGCGGCGTCCGTGCTGATCGAGCAGGGGCTGGGCGGAGACATCGTCTACATCTCCAGCAAGAACTCGGTCTTCGCCGGTCCCAACAACATCGCGTACTCCGCGACGAAGGCCGACCAGGCCCACCAGGTGCGCCTGCTGGCCGCCGAGCTGGGCGAGCACGGCGTGCGCGTCAACGGCATCAACCCCGACGGCGTCGTGCAGGGCTCGGGCATCTTCTCCAGCGGCTGGGGCGCCAACCGCGCCGCGGTCTACGGCGTCGACGAGAAGGACCTGGGAGCGTTCTACGCGCAGCGCACGCTGCTGAAGCGCGAGGTCCTGCCGGATCACGTCGCCAACGCGGTGTACGCGCTCGTCGGTCCCGACCTGACCCAGACGACGGGTCTGCACATCCCCGTCGACGCCGGCGTCGCCGCCGCGTTCCTGCGCTAGGCGCGCCATGTCCTCCGTCTCCGTCGCCGCCATCGATCTCGGCGCCTCCAGCGGCCGCGTCATGGTCGGCGACGTGGGGCCGGGACGCCTCGATCTGCGCGCTGTCGCGCGTTTCGCCAATGAACCCGTCGTCCTCCAGGACGGGCTTCACTGGGACCCCCTCGATCTCTACCGCCACGCCCTCAACGGACTGTGGACAGCCGCGAGCCAGTCACCCGACGGGCTCGAGAGCGTGGCGGTGGACTCGTGGGCGGTCGACTACGCCCTCCTGCGGGCTGACCGCATGGTGGGCGTGCCGTTCCACTACCGGGACGAGCGGACGACCGCGGGCGTGGAGCGCATCCACGCCCGCGTGTCGCCCGCAGACCTGTACGCCCGCAACGGCCTGCAGTTCCTGCCGTTCAACACGATCTACCAGCTCGCCGCCGATGAGCTCGGCGACGCCGACCGGCTGCTGCTGGTGCCCGACCTCATCGGCTACTGGCTCACGGGCGAGATGGTCACCGAGCGCACCAACGCCTCGACCACCGGACTGCTGGACGCCCGCACGCGCGAGTGGGACGACGAGCTCATCGCCCGCGTCGGTCTCGAGCGCAGCCTCTTCCCGGACCTCGTCGATCCCGGCGACCCGATCGGCAAGGTCTCGGCGCACGTCGGCGAGCGCATCGGCGCCCCGGGCCTCGCCGTGACGGCCGTCGGCTCGCACGACACCGCCTCGGCGGTGCTCGGCGTCCCGATCCAGTCCGACGACGCCGCCTACATCTCGTGCGGCACCTGGGGTCTGGTGGGCGTCGAGCTCGAGGCGCCGATCCTGTCGGAGGCGGCCCGCGAGGCGAACTTCACCAACGAGGGCGGTGTCGACGGCACGACCCGGTTCCTCACCAACGTCATGGGCACCTGGCTCATCAGCGAGACCCTGCGGACGTGGGAGCGCGACGGCACGCCGGTCGTCCTCACCGAGATCCTCGCGGCGGCCGCCGAGGTCACCGAGGGCGTCACGGTCTTCGACGTGCAGGACCCCCGGTTCATGGCGCCGGGTGACATGCCCCGGCGCATCCTCGACTGGTGCCGCGAGCACGGCGAGCCGATGCCCACGGGCAAGCCGGCCATGCTGCGCAGCATCGTCGAGAGCATCGCGCAGGCGTTCGCCGACGCGATCGACACCGCCGAGAGGTTGTCGGACCGTCCGGTCCGCGTGGTCCACGTCGTCGGCGGCGGATCGCAGAACCGGCTGCTGTGCCAGGCCACGGCCGACCGCAGCGGACGCCCCGTGCTGGCCGGTCCGGTCGAGGCGACCGCGATCGGCAACGTGCTGGTGCAGGCCCGCGCGCTGGACGCCGTCGGCGGCACGCTGCAGGACATGAGAGAGCTCATCGCCGAGACGCACGAGCTGGTCCGCTTCAGCCCTCGCTGATCCGTCCCAGAGCCGCTGTCGCAATTATGCGGCTAAGTAGCGTTAATTCTGGATGACGTTTGGTCGCAGGAGCGGGATCTGGCTTGATCCGCCGATTTTCGCTGCAATCATGAAGGCACCGAGCCGTCCGGCGTCGGGCCGCGTGCTGCACGAACGGCCCTCGCAACGACCCTGGCTCGGTCTCTGCGAAAGGAATCCCCCATGTCACGCGTCACCTTCTCCCAGACCTCCCGCGTCTACCCGAACACCGAGCGGCCGGCCGTCGACGGCCTGGACCTCACGATCGAGGACGGCGAGTTCGTGGTCCTGGTGGGACCCTCCGGCTGCGGCAAGTCGACGTCGCTGCGCATGGTCGCGGGCCTGGAGGAGGTGTCCTCCGGCAGCATCTTCATCGACGACCGGGACATCACAGACGAGCCGCCCAAGAACCGCGACATCGCGATGGTCTTCCAGAACTACGCGTTGTACCCGCACATGACCGTCGCCGACAACATGGGCTACGCGCTGAAGATCGCCCGTCTGCCGAAGGCCGAGCGCATCGCCCGCGTCCGGGAGGCGGCGAAGCTGCTCGACCTCGAGCCGTACCTCGAGCGTCGTCCCGGAGCGCTCTCCGGCGGGCAGCGCCAGCGTGTCGCGATGGGCCGTGCGATCGTCCGCGAGCCGCGCGTCTTCCTGATGGACGAGCCGCTGTCGAACCTCGATGCCAAGCTGCGCGTGCAGACGCGCACCCAGATCGCCGCGCTGCAGCGCCGCCTGGGCACCACGACGCTCTACGTCACGCACGACCAGACCGAGGCGCTCACGATGGGCGACCGCATCGCCGTCATGAAGGACGGTGTCCTGCAGCAGTTCGACACGCCGCGGACGATGTACGACCGGCCGGCGAGCGCCTTCGTCGCCAGCTTCATCGGCTCCCCGCAGATGAACATCCTCGACGCGCGGATCGTGGACGGGCACGCCGTCGTGGCCGGGCACCGGGTGGCGGTCGAGCGCAGCCTCGTGCAGGCCGCTCTCGCCGAGGGCGTCGACACGATGCAGGTCGGCCTGCGTCCGGAGGACCTGCAGGTCTCGGCCACGGGAGCGGTCCCGGTCGAGGTCGTCGTGGTCGAGGAGCTCGGCGCCGACGCGTACGTCTACGGACGTGTCGGCGGGGTCGAGGACGGCACCGACCTCGTGGTCCGGGTGGAGGGTCGCGAGCCTCCGGCGCGTGGCGACACGATCCGGGTCGACGTCGACCCGGCCCGCGTCCACGCGTTCTCGAGCGTCGACGGCCGCCGTCTGTGACCCCTCGTGAGGGGTCGATGTTTCGACCGCTCGCGTTCGCATGACACTAGAATTCGTTCAGGTTAACTTTACGCAACTTGCTCGCATATATCCGAAGCAGCCGGTAGAACTGACGCACAGCACCTCGAGGTGCCACCCCCCTCTCGCCCTGTGGGCACGACCGAAGGAACGCACATGTCAGGAAAGACCTGGATCAGGAATGCGGCGGTCCTCAGTGCCGTCGCGCTGACGCTCACCGCCTGTGGACGCGACGGCGGCAGCGTAGGCGACGACGCCGGCGCGTCCGACCTCACGTCGATCTCGGCGGGCAAGGCCACCGGCGACATCACGATCTGGGCCATGGGCACCGAGGGCGAGAAGCTCCCGGAGATCGCGGACGCGTTCAACGACGCCAACCCCGACGCAGAGGTCACGATCACCGCCGTCCCGTGGGACGACGCGCCGACCAAGATCGCCACCGCCATCACGTCCGGCAAGACGCCCGACGCGACGCTGCTCAACCCCTCCGCGCTGGCGTCCTTCGTCGCCACGGGTGGTTTCGCCGCCGTCCCCGACGGTGTCGCCGACGCCACGACGTTCGACGCCGGCTCGTACGAGTCGACGCTGATCGACGGCACGAGCTACTCCGTCCCGCTGTACGTCGACACCCGCACGCTGTTCTTCCGCAAGGACCTGGCCGAGCAGGCCGGCGTCGAGGTCCCGCAGACATGGGCCGACTACCCGGCGTTCGCCGAGGCGCTCGAAGGAGCAGGAGCCGAGGAGGGGCTGCTCCTGCCGACCGGCGAGCTGGGCTTCACCGAGCAGGTGCTCATCCCGTTCATCTGGAACGCCGGCGGCTCGATCACCGATGCCGAGCAGACGACGTTCACGCTCGACTCCGACGAGGCGATCGAGGGGCTCGCGACCTACCAGTCGCTGTTCACGTCGGGCGCGGCCAGCGACACCGGGACGTACGAGCCGTGGGGCTCGGTCGAGGAGCGGCTGGCCTCGGGCGAGATCGGCTCGGTCGTCGAGGGACCGTGGATGGTGCCGACGCTGAAGGACATCCTCGGCGACGAGTACGCCTCGAAGATCGGCGTCGCGACGATCCCCTCCGGCTCGGCCAACGGTCAGAGCTGGCTGGACGGCGGACAGCTCGCCGTCTTCCGTGACGCGAAGAACCCCGAGGGTGCCTGGAAGTTCATCAAGTACCTGTCGGAGCCCGCGCAGGCCGCGCAGTTCTCCACCGCGACCGGAGACCTGCCGGCCGTCAGCGCCGCATGGGAGCCGGCCGGCCTGACCGCCGACCCGACGACCGCGGTGTTCAGCGAGCAGCTGAAGGAGGCGGCCAGCGCCCCGGCGCTGCCGACCTGGAACCAGATCGCCAGCATCATGGCCGGCTACGGCGAGAAGCTCGCCCGCGGCACCGTGACGCCGGAGGAGGCCGCCGAGCAGATGCAGAGCGAGCTCACCTCCGTCGGTCTCGACTGACGCTGCGGACCTGATCCGGCACCCACCACCGAGGAGAACGTCGAACCCCATGGAAACCCCCACACGGAATCCTGCGGCTGCTGCTGGTGCAGCCGCCGCCACGCGGACCAAGCGGCCCGCGTGGCGGCGGCGCCAGGCGCTGATCGCCTGGGCGTTCGCCCTCCCCTTCTCGGCGCTGTTCCTCGTCTTCATGATCGGGCCGCTCGTCGCCTCGCTGCTGCTGAGCGTCACCGACATGACGGCCCGCGACATGCGCGATCCGCTCGCCGTCGCGTTCGTCGGCGTCGACAACTTCGTGACGCTGTTCCAGGACGACAAGTTCCAGGCCGCGATCCTCAACACGATCTACTTCGTGGGCGTCGGGGTGCCGCTGACGATCGTCGTGTCGCTGCTCATCGCGATGGCGCTCAACAACGGCATCCGCCGCTTCCGGGCGGTCTTCCGCGTCGGCTTCTACACGCCGGTCGTCACCAGCATCGTCGCGATCGCGGTCGTGTGGAAGTACATCCTCGAGCCGGACGGCCTGCTGAACCAGGCGCTCTCGGGGATCGGCATCTCCGGGCCCGACTGGCTGCACGACACCCACTTCGCGATGCCGTCGCTGATCTTCATGGCGATGTGGCGCAACATGGGCACGCTCATGATCATCTTCCTGGCCGGCCTGCAGGGCGTCCCGACGGAGGTCTACGAGGCCGCCAAGGTCGACGGCGCCAGCGCGTTCCAGCGCTTCTACGGCCTCACGCTCCCGCTGATGCGTCCCACGATCCTGCTGGGCGTCGTGCTGATCAGCGTCTACTACTTCCAGTTCTTCGAAGAGGCCTTCGTCATGACCGGCGGCGGTCCGCTCGACAGCACCCTGTCGATCACCTACTTCACCTACAACCAGTTCGGCTACGGCAACTACGGGCTCGCCTCGGCGGCCAGCTACGTCCTGGCCCTCACGATCGGCCTCGTGACGCTCCTGCAGTTCCGCTTCCTCCGATCGAAGGGCTGACCGATGACGACGCACGAGAGCACGATCGCGGTCGCCGAGGTCGCCGAGGTCGTCGTGGACGAGCAGGAGCCCGCACGCCGCGGCCGCAGCCGCCGCCGTCGGACCGAGGGTCCGAACCGCTGGTACCTCTACATCCCGCTGGTCATCGGCCTCGCCGTCACGATCCTGCCCTTCGCCTGGATGGTCAGCGGGGCGTTCAAGACGCAGTCGGAGATCCTGTCGGGGCAGTTCTCGCTGCTGCCGAACGATGCGACGCTGCAGAACTTCCGCGACCTCTTCACCAAGTTCCCGTTCGCGCGGTACTTCACGAACAGCGTGGTCGTCGCGGTCGCGATCGTGCTCGGCAACCTGCTGTTCTGCTCGATGCTGGCGTACGCCCTGACGAAGCTCGACTTCTGGGGACGCAAGGTCCTGTTCGGCCTCGTCATGACGATGCTGATGGTGCCGACCGTCGTCACGTTCATCCCGCTGTTCGTGCTGGTGACCAAGCTCGGCCTCGTCAACACGTACGGGGCGCTGATCCTGCCGTTCCTCGCCACGCCGCTGGGCGTGTTCATCATGCGGCAGTTCATCTCCGAGATCCCCGACTCGCTGATCGAGGCGGCGCGCATCGACGGCGCCAGCGAGATGCGCATCTTCTTCACGATCGTGATCCCGCTGTCCGGGCCGGCCCTGGCGACGCTCGCGATCCTGCAGTTCCTCGCGTCGTGGAACGAGTTCCTCTGGCCGCTGGTGGCGGCGCAGACCGAGGACATGTACACGCTCCCGGTCGGCATCGCGCTGATCTCCGCGGGCTCCAACACCGTCAACTACGGGCTGCTGCTCGCCGGCGCGACCGTCATCGTCACGCCGATCCTGCTGCTCTTCCTGTTCCTTCAGCGCTACTTCATCCAGGGCATCTCGACCACCGGCCTGAAGTAGCCCTCCCTCCGCCCCCCCCCAGCCGTTCCGAAAGGTCATGCACTCGTGAAGTCGTTCGACGTCCGTCTCAAGGAGCTGTGCTCCATCCTGTCCCTCGAGGAGAAGGTGTCCCTGCTGACGGGGCAGGACTTCTGGTCCACGCAGGGCATCGAGCGGATCGGGCTGCGGCCCGTCGTGTTCTCCGACGGGCCCTCGGGCATCCGTGGCCAGGCGTGGGACGAGCGCGACCCGTCGACCAACCTGCCGTCCTCCACGGCCCTGTCGGCCTCGTGGGACCGCTCGATCGCCCGCCGGTACGGCCACGTGCTCGCCGACGAGGCGCAGCGCAAGGGCGTCGACGTCGTCCTCGGCCCGACGATCAACATGCACCGCACCCCCACGGGCGGGCGGCACTTCGAGGCGTTCAGCGAGGACCCGCTGCTCACGGGCGATCTCGCCGCGGCGTACGTCGAGGGCATCCAGGAGCTCGGCATCGGTGCGACCCCCAAGCACTATCTCTGCAACGACTTCGAGACCGAGCGGTACACCGTCGACGTCCGGGTGGACGAGCGGACGCTGCGGGAGGTCTACCTCATGGCGTTCGAGAAGGCCGTGACCGAGGCACACGCCTGGCTCGTCATGAGCTCGTACAACTCGGTCAACGGTGCGACGGCGAGCGAGAACGTCCTGCTCGAGTCACCGTTGAACGACGAGTGGGGCTTCGACGGCGTCATGATCGGCGACTGGACCGGTGTCAGGTCGCTGGAGAGCGCCCGCTTCTCGCAGGACCTCGCGATGCCGGGCCCGGACGGACCCTGGGGCGACGCGCTGGTCGAGGCCGTCCGATCGGGCTCGATCGACGAGTCGGTCGTCGACCGCAAGGTGCTGCGCATCCTGGGTCTCGCCGCGCGCTGCGGCGCGATCGACTCGATCGAGCCGGAGCAGCCGCGCCGCGAGTCCGGTGTGGACGCCGCAGGCTTCGCGCGCGACGCCGCCGTCGCGGGTGCGGTCCTGCTGACCAACACGGGCGTGCTCCCGGTCGACCCGGCCACGCCCCGGCGGATCGCCGTCGTCGGCCACTCGGCGCGCAGCCCGCGCACCCAGGGCGGCGGCAGCGCGACCGTCGTGCCGCACCACGTCGTGACCCCGCTCGACGGCATCCGCGAGGCCTTCCCCGACGCCCGGGTCGACTACCTGCCCGGCGTGCTGGTCGAGAACAGCCTGACCGAGCTGCCGGCGTCGTCGTTGACCAACCCGCACACCGACGAGCGCGGCGCACGGGTCCAGTTCGTCGGCGAGGACGGGACACAGATCCACGTCGAGGACCGGCGGGCGAGCAAGCTCGTCTGGTTCGGCGGCGACGCGCCGATCGAGCGCACGGCCGAGCTGCGGATCGCCACGACGTACGTCCCCGACACGACGGGACCCATCAGCTTCGGCATCGCCACGGTCGGCGGCGTCGTGGTCGAGGTCGACGGCCAGGTCGTGCTCGACACCGTGATCGAGCCGGTCGGCACCGACCTCGGCGCCGCGCTGCTGGCGCCCCCTGCTGCGGCGGTCACCCTGGACGTCGTGTCCGGGACGCCCCTCGAGGTGCGCATCGTGCTGACCCCGCGCCGCTCGGGCGAGGGCCTGCAGAACGCCCTCGGCATCACGTTCGGACTGCTGCCGTCCGACATCGACGACGACGTGCTGATCGCCGACGCGGTCGCCGCGGCGCACGTCAGCGACCTGGTCGTCGTGGTCGTCGGCAGCAACAAGGAGCTCGAGTCCGAGGGCGCCGACCGCGAGACCCTCGGCCTGCCGGGGCGTCAGGACGACCTCGTGCGCGCGGTCGCCGCGACCGGGACCGACGTCGTCGTGGTCGTGAACTGCGGCGCGCCCGTGCTGCTGCCGTGGGCCGACGAGGTCGGCGCGGTCCTCCAGGCCTGGTTCGGCGGGCAGGAGATGGGCGGCGCCCTCGGTGACGTGCTCACCGGACGACGCGAGCCCGGCGGGCGCCTGCCGACGACGTGGCCCGCGCGCGAGCAGGACGTGCCGGTGCTGCACGTCGAGCCGGTCGACGGCGTCGTCGAGTACTCCGAGGGCATCCACGTGGGGTACCGCGGCTGGCTGCGTGACGGAGCCGCACCGGCCTGGGCCTTCGGGCACGGGCTCGGGTACACGACGTGGCAGCTGACGCAGCTCACGGCGGACGTCGAGATCCCCGCGGAGGCCGGCACCGTCTCGGTCGAGGTCGGCGTCCGGAACGCCGGTGGGCGCCGCGGCAAGACCGTCGTGCAGCTCTACGCCTCTCGCAGCGACAGCAGCATCGAGCGTCCGGCGCTGTGGCTCGTCGGCTTCGAGACGGTCGAGCTCGACGCGGGCGAGGAGACGTCCGTCCGGGTGCCGCTCGACGGCCGCGCATTCGCGCACTTCGACCGGGAGTGGCGGTGGGAGCCGGGGACGTTCACCCTGCGCGCGGGCACCTCGTCGTCCGACCTCGCGCTCCGCGGCGCGATCACGGTGCGGGCCTGATCCGTGACCTCGTCGACGAGTGAGGCCCCGCATGACGGGGTGAGTCCCGCACCCACCATGCTGGGATCCCGCGCGCCCCTCACCGATCGACGAAGGAGCAGCCCCTTGGCCGGACTGGACCCCAGCGCGATGCGCAAGGTCAACGAGGCCACGGTGCTCGACGTCCTCTATCGCGGCGATGCGATGACGCTCGCCGCGGTGGCTGCCACGACGGGGCTGTCGCGCCGCACGGTCGAGCTGATCCTGCTCGACCTGGAGGCACAGGGCTGGGTCCGCGTGCGTCCGGCCGAGCTCGTCGCGCACAGCCGCGGCCGTCCGGCCCGGTTGTTCGAGTTCCGGCCGGAGGCCGGCGCGGTGCTCGCGGTCGACATCGCGCACGAGCACGTCACGGCGACCGTCGCCGACCTGCACGGCGTCGCCATCTCGACCGAGGCGGTCGCGGTGGTGGGCGAGCCGGACCGCGACGAACGGCTCGCCCTGGTGCGCAGCGCCGTCGCCGGCGCGCTGGCCGCGAGCCCGGTCGACGCGGCATCGCTGTCGGCCGTCACGATCGCGACCCCCGGCAACGTCAACGACCACGGGACGGTCGACGTCCGGCTGTCGATGCTGGGGTGGACGGGCTTCTCGCTCGCGGACGAGTTCGGTGACGAGTTCGGCTGCCGGGTGGTCGTCGAGAACGACGCCAAGCTGGCCGTGCGCGGGGAGCTCTGGCGGGGGTCGACGGCCGGCGCCGACCACATCGTCTGGCTGATGCTGGCCGGGCCGCACCACGGTCTCGGCATCGCCGTGGACGGCCGCCCCTACCGCGGTGTCGACGGTGCCGCGGGCGAGACGACGTGGGCCACGATGCTCGGCTTCGACGCGGTCGCCGACCGGATCGACCTCGACCAGGCCGATCGGGTCGCCTTCGCCGAGCGTGCCCGCGCCGGCGACGTGTCCACGCTCGAGACCCTCGACGCCCTCGCGGCCTCGATCGCGAAGGGGCTCAGCTCCCTCGCGTGGGTGCTGGCCCCGCGTCACGTCGTGCTCGGTGGCTCGACCAGCGTGACCCTCGGCGCCCTGCTGCTCGAGCGCGTGCGGGCCGGCTTCGCCGCGACGGGGCCGGGGTTCGCGGACGTCCGGCTGTCGGCGCTCGGGGAGTCGGCGGTCACGGTGGGGGCGATCCGTCGTGCGCTCGACGAGGTCGAGAGCACGCTGTTCGCCTCGCTGCGCATGTCCACGGGCGAGCGTGCGCACGCCGACTGAGCAAGGAGCACCAGCACCATGAGTCATCAGATCGTCGTCGTCGGCAGCCTGAACGCCGACGAGGTCATCGACGTCCCGCACCTGCCGCTGGCGGGCGACACCGTCATCGGGCACGGACGGCTCGAGGTGGGCTGGGGTGGCAAGGGGGCGAACCAGGCAGCGGCCGCCGCGACCTTCGCCGACTCCGCGGGCAGCGTGGCCATGGTGGGGTGTGTCGGCCGGGACGACCGCGGCCGGGCGATGGTCGCCGATCTCGCGACGCGGGGCGTCGACGTCGACGCCGTCCGGGAGGCCGACGTGCCCAGCGGGCGGGCCGTGATCGCGGTCGACCCGCACGGTCAGAACCTGATCCTGGTCGACGCCGGCGCCAACGGCGACGTGCGGACGCGGGACGTCCTCGTCGAGCGGGTGGCAGAGGCCGCCGTCGTGCTGCTGCAGCTCGAGGTGCCGGTGGAGGTGGCGGTCGCCGCGGCCGAGCACGCCACGGGGCTCGTGATCCTCAACCCCGCTCCCGCGCACGGCGCGGCCGGTGCCCTCGACGCGGCGAACGTGGTGGTCCCGAACCTCACCGAGCTGGCCGAGCTGACCGGCTGTCGTCCGGCCGAGGACGACGACGAGGCGGCGCGGCAGGCCCGGCTCCTGGACACCCGGGCGGACGTCGTCGTGACGCTGGGGGCACGAGGCGCCCTCGTGGTGGAGGCCGCCGGCCACGTCGAGCTCGTCGCCGGCACGGTGGTCGATGCCGTCGACACCACGGGTGCGGGGGACTGCTTCTGCGGAGTCCTGGCCGTCGAGCTCGCCGAGGGCGCCGCGCTGGTCGCCGCCGTCCGGGTCGCCGTGGCCGCGGCGACGCTCTCCGTGACGGGGGCCGGTGCGCGCGGGCGCCTGCCGACGCGCGCCGAGACGCTCGAGTCGATGCGGTCGGGCAGCAGCTGACCCGGCTGTCGCTGACCAGACACCGCGTCTGTATTTCAATGGCATCGTGATCAATCCAATGAGGTAACAAGAACACAACAAAGTTGTCACTCCACTGAATTTAGTTTCAGCCATGGTTAACCCCATCGGGGTTTCACCCAGCGGGCTGCGGCTCATCTCAGAGGACCAGGTGCCATGAAGCTTCTTACCAGGATGGGCGCGTTGCTCGGTGCCACCGCCATCACGATCTCGGGCTGTGCGTCGAGCGACCAGGCAGCGTCGTCATCGGGCGGCTCGTCCGGCGACATCGTCTTCGGACAGCTGCTGGGCATCACGGGCGACTACGCCTCGTTCTCGCCCCCGGCGATCGAGGCCGCCAAGATCGCCGTCGCCGAGATCAACGACGCCGGGGGCATCATGGGCCGTGACGTCAAGCTGGTCAGCGAGGACAACCGCACCACGGTCGACGGCGCAGTCTCCGGCTTCTCCAAGCTCGTGTCGGTCAGCAAGATGTCGGTGCTCGGCAGCCTCGAGTCCGACGGGCAGGTCGCGCTCTTCGACGAGATCGAGAAGCGCCAGATCCCCAACATCTGCTCCTCGTGCGGCACGACGTTCCTCGACGACAAGGGCGGCGACTACTCGTTCCGGGTCACGGCCTCCGACAGCGACGCCGGCATCATCGTCGCCCAGGTCGCCCGCGACGAGGGCCACACGAACATGGCGATGATCGTCCAGAACACCGAGGGCGCGTCCGGTCCCGCCGAGGTCGCCAAGAACGCGTTCGAGAAGGCCGGCGGCACCGTCACGACGGTCAGCGTCGAGCCGGGCGCCAGCTCCTACAACTCCGAGGTGGCCAAGGCGTTCGCCTCCGACCCGGACGTCCTGTACCTCGCCGCGGGCGTCGAGTCCGGCCTGCCGATCCTCCGCGAGATCGACCGTCGCGGCTACGACGTCCCGATCTTCGTGTCGCCCGACCTCATCACCGACGACGTCGCCGCGCTCGACAACGCCGACAGCTTCTTCAGCGCGCTCACCGCGTTCGACACCGAGAGCCCGGCCTACCAGTCGTACGCGACGCGCTACAAGGACGCGACCGGGGACGACCCCGAGTCGGGCATGTACGACGCGAACAACTACGACCAGTACATCCTCTTCGCCCTCGCGATGGAGGCCGCGCAGAGCACGGACGGCTCGAAGGTCGCCGGCGAGATCATCGATGTCGCCAGCGCGCCGGGCACGAAGGTCTACTCCTACGCCGAGGGCGTCAAGGCCCTGGAGGCGGGAGAGGACATCGACTTCGACGGCGCCTCGAGCTCGCTCGACATGAACGAGTTCGGCAACCTCGTGTCGCCCGTCCTCGGAGTCCTCGCGGTCAAGGACGGCGCGTGGGCGACGACGAGCGAGGTCGAGATCGACCCGAGCCTCCGCCCCTAGCGGCTTGCGCCGGGGAGGCGGTCTGGCGGCCACTCCCCGGCGCAGGCGTACCACCCGACCCGACACCCAGACAGGGGCAGACGTGCAGAACATTCTCTTCGGACTGATCGCGGGCAGCGTGCTGGCGGTCGCGACCTCGGGGTTCGCGCTGCTGCGCAACACCGAGCGCTTCCTCCACATCGCCCACGGGCAGTTCATGGCGCTGGGCGCCTTCCTCGGCATCGTGCTCGCCGGACCATTGGGGGTCGTGCCGGCGATGGTCGTGTCCGTGCTGCTGGTCTCGGCGCTCGGCGTCGTCAGCGGGATCGTCCTGTTCGACCCGGTCAAGGAGCAGGGCGCCAACGTCATGCTCTTCACCTCGGTCGGTCTCGCGTTCGTCATCTACGCCGTGATGATCGCGGTGTTCGGCACCCAGCTGCGCGTCTACGACGTCCAGCTGGGCGACGCCCGCGACCTCGGCCCCGTGTCGATCGCACCCGGCGAGGTCGTGCTGCTGCTGCTCGCGGCACTCGTCATCACGGGCCTGTGGCTCCTGCTCAGCCGCACGTCGATCGGCCGCGACATCCGCGCGGTGGCGTCGAACCGCGAGCTCGCCCAGGTGCGCGGGGTGGCCATCAACCGGGTCACTCGCACGGTGTGGGCGCTGAGCTCCGGCCTCGCCGCGATCGGCGGCATCATGATGGGCGTCCTCGGCTCCGTGACCACCGAGCTCGGCTGGACCAACATCCTGCTGATCCTCGCCGCAGCGGTGCTCGGCGGGATGGGCAACATCCTCGGCGTCATCGGCGCCGCCCTCGCGCTCGGCATCGTGATGGACGTCAGCGCGCTCGTGATCGACACGTCCTACCGACCGATCGTGGCGTTCACGATCCTGATCCTGGTGCTGCTGGTCAAGCCCGAGGGCCTGTTCTCCTTCCAGAAGCGCCGTGAGGTGACCGCCTGATGTCCGTCTCCTTCCTCGTCACGATCGCGACGCTCGCGCTGGTGTTCTCGATGGGCTCGATGCTGCTCAACGTCGAGTCCAGCTGGGGCGGCATGTGGGACCTCGGCATCGCCGGGCAGATCGCGGTGGGCGCGTACACGTACGCGCTGCTGACCGGTCCGCCCGACAGCGCGGTCCCTGGGTTCGACCTGCCGATCCTCGCCGGCATGATCGGCGCGGCCGTCGTGGTCGGCGTCGTGTCCACCGTCATCGGCTGGCCCGCCCTGCGCCTGCGCGGTGAGTACTTCCTCATCACGACCTTCGCCTTCGCCGAGATCCTGCGGCAGCTCATCGTCATCCGCAAGGACGTCACCGGGGGGACGTTCGGCATCACGAGCGTCAAGAAGCCGTTCGCCGAGACGTTCACGTTCGAGGCGTACCCCTACGTCATGCTCGGGCTGACGCTCGTGCTGGCGCTGGTCGTCTGGGCGCTGTGCACCCGGCTCGGCAACTCCGCGTACGGCCTCACGCTGCGGGCGGCCCGCGACAACGAGGCGCTCGCCCAGTCGATGGGCACGTCCATCAGTGCGATCCGCATCAGCACGTACGCCGCGGTCGGCGCGATGTGCGGTTTCTTCGTCGCCCCCGCGTACGTCTGGTTCCTGGGCGCCCTGGTGCCCTCGATCTTCGTCTCGAGCCTGACCTTCACGATCTGGACGGGGTTGGTCATCGGTGGCCTCGGCAGCAAGGCCGGTCCGCTGCTGGGTGCCTTGGTGCTGACGATCGGCAGCGAGATGATCCGCCTGGTCGAGGTCTCGCCGGAGCACGCACAGATCATCTCGGCATTCCACCCCCTGCTCGTCGGCCTGCTCCTGATCGGCGTCCTGCGCTGGCGTCCCGGCGGGCTGATCTCCGAGCGCACGTCGTTCACGCGGTCGCGAGCCCGTCTCGCGAGCGCGTCCGCCACGTCCGAGACCGACCGGACACCCTCCGCACAGACGGGATCACTGTGAGCACCGACGACATCAGCCTGGAGATAGCAGGCGTCAGCAAGTTCTACGGCGGTGTGACGGCGCTCGGCGACGTCACGATGTCGGTCGACGGCCGCGGCATCACGGCCCTGATCGGCCCCAACGGCGCCGGCAAGACCACGCTGTTCAACGTGATCTCCGGCTTCGGCGGCGGCTACGAGGGCAGCATCAGCTTCGACGGCACCGAGCTCACGAGGCTCAAGCCGCACCAGGTCGCCCGGACCGGGGTGGTGCGCACGTTCCAGACGCCGGTCGGCTTCCGCACGCTGACCGTGGCCGAGAATCTCATGATCGCGCTGACCGGCGACCGGCTCGACAAGCCCTGGGCGCCCTTCCTCCACTGGCGCGAGGACCGGCGACGGATGCTCGCGGCGCGCCGCGAGGCCGACGCCCTGCTCGACCAGTCCGGCATCGGCCGCCTGCGGGACGCCTTCATGGCCGATCTCTCGCCCGGCGACCTCAAGCTCATCGAGATCGTCCGGCAGCTCGCCCTGAAGCCACGCATGCTCCTGCTCGACGAGCCCGCCGCCGCGATGGCCGTCGACCAGATCGCGACACTGTCGCAGCTCATCAAGGGCATCGTGGCGAACGGCGTCGGCGTCCTGGTCATCGACCACAACCTGGGCTTCGTGCTCGAGCTCGCCGACCGGGTCCACGTCCTCGAGTCCGGGCGCGTGATCGCGAGCGGAACCCCGGACGAGATCGGCGCCGATGCGAAGGTCCGCGAGATCTACCTCGGCAGTGAGGAGTCGGCTGATGTTGCTTGACGTCCACCAGGTCTCAGCGGGCTACGACAAGCTCACGGTCGTGCGTGATGCGACCCTGAGCGTCGCCCCGGGCGAGATCGTCGGGATCGTCGGACCCAACGGTGCCGGCAAGACCACCCTGCTCAAGGCCGTCACCGGATCGCTGGCGGTGACGTCGGGCTCGGTGTCGCTGGACGGCCATGATCTCGCCGGCGTCCCGCAGAACAAGCTCGCGGAGCGCGGGCTCGGGTACGTGCCGCAGGACGGCAACGTCTTCCCGGAGCTGTCGATCGGAGAGAACCTCCTGGTCTCGAGCCGAGGCTCCCTGCGTGAGGCGAAGGAGAGGTCCGAGGAGATCCTGGCGGGCTTCCCACGTCTCGCGGAGCGGCGCACCCAGGCCGCCAGCACCCTGTCGGGCGGTGAGCGGCAGATGCTCGCGATCGCGTGCGCCCTGATCAGCGCACCGAAGCTGCTGATCCTGGACGAGCCGACCACCGGGTTGGCGCCGATCATCGTGCGTGACCGGATCGCCGACATCGTGCGTCTGCGCGACGCCGGCACCGGCATCCTGTGGGTCATCGAGGAGCACCCGCGGATCTGCCTGCCGGCCGTCGACCGGGTGCACTTCATGTCCGACGGCAACCTCGGGACGTCGACGCCCGCGAGCGACCTGCTCGAGGCCGGCGCGCTCGAGGCGCTGTTCTTCGGCGTCCACGGAGCGCGGTGACCATGACGACGCCGGGGGCCCGCCCGCGCAAGCAGTCGCGGGACGTCTGCTGCCCGGAGGGAAGACGCACCGGTCCGGTTCCCGACTGAGGTCGGGGACCGGGCCGCCCTCGCGCGTCCGTCCCCTCCAGAAGGAAGAGTCACCATGACCACCACCTCCACGATTCAGACCCCCGCACTGCAGAAGTACTGGCACCCCATCGCCCAGTCCCACGAGGTCACCGACAAGCCGACGCGGTTCGACCTGCTCGGCGAGCACCTCGTCGCCTTCCGCGACGACGAGGGTCCGGTCGTGTTCGCCGACATGTGCGTCCACCGCGGGGCCGCCCTGTCGCTCGGCACGATGCGCGGCGGCAACATCATGTGCCCGTACCACGGGTGGCAGTTCGACCGCACCGGCGCGTGCGTCAAGATCCCGTCACGATCGCCCGATGCGCCGATCCCGGCTCTGGCCCACACACTGGCGTACCGGGTGGTCGAGCGGTTCGGCCTGGTCTGGGTCGCGATGCAGGACCCCGAGCTCGACGTGCCGCCGTTCCCCGACGACGTCTTCGGCCTGGAGGGCTGGAAGGGGTTCATCTCCTACGACGAGCAGTGGGCGACGTCGGCGGCCCGCACGGTCGAGAACTTCATGGACTTCTCGCACTTCCCGTACGTGCACGAGGGACTGCTGGGCACCGAGGACAACGCGTTCATCGAGCCCTACCGGGTCACCAGGACCGATGACGGCCTGCGGTACACGTTCGCCCAGCAGGAGCCGAGCGAGCTGTATGGCAAGGGCGGCAGCCAGATGGTCGAGTACGAGTACATCATCCACATGCCGTTCACGATCCACCTCAAGAAGGTCGAGCAGGACACGGGTGCGACGACGATCATCACCCAGCTGACGACCCCGCTGAGCGAGAAGACCAGCCGGCTGTTCGTGTGGATCCTGCGCAACCACGGCCTGGACGCAGCGGACTCGACGTTCGGCGACTTCACCAACACGATCATGGAGCAGGACCGCGTCGTGGTGGAGAGCCAGCGGCCGGAGGGCATCCCCGACTCCCTCAAGGAGGAGCTGCACCTCAACCCCGCCGACGCGGCAGCACTGGTCTACCGCCAGAAGCTGCTCAAGATGGCGAAGGTCGAGCCGCTGGGTCCGTACGGGGCGTGAGCGCGATGTCGTCGCTGCGCATGACCGTGACGTCGTCGGCGGACGCCGCCGACGGGGTGCGGCGCATCCGGCTCGCGCCGGTCGCGCCGCAGGAGCTGCCGGCCTGGACGCCCGGCGCCCACATCGACCTGGTCCTGCCCTCGGGCCTGGTGCGGCAGTACTCGCTGTGCGGAGGAGACGCGGACGGGTGGGAGATCGCCGTGCTGCGCGAGAGCGCCGGACGGGGTGGGTCGGTCGAGGTGCACGAGCTCCTGGTCGAGGGTGCGGAGGTGGACGTCGCGGGCCCGCGGAACCACTTCCCGCTCGAGGACGCCGAGGCGTACGTCTTCGTCGCGGGCGGCATCGGCATCACCCCGATCCTGCCGATGATCGCCGAGGCCGATCGGCGCGGTGCCGACTGGCACCTCCACTACGGCGGCCGGAGCCGAGCGAGCATGGCGTTCCTCGACCACCTGGACTCGTACGGCGACCGGGTCACCGTCGTGCCGCAGGACGAGCTCGGCCTGATCGACCTCGCCACGGCGCTCGCGCCGACACCGGACACGCTGGTCTACTGCTGCGGACCTGAACCCCTGCTCGCAGCGGTCGATGCCCGGTGCGAGCAGGACTGGCCCGACGGGTCGCTGCGCCTGGAGCGGTTCGTCGGCCTCGCGGTCGATCCGGTCTCGCCGACGGACGCCCGTCCGTTCGAGGTGCAGCTCGGAGACGGCGGTCCCCTGTTCGACGTCCCGGCGGACCGGTCGATCCTGCAGACCCTGCTCGACGCCGGGACCGACGTCCTCTACTCCTGCGAGGAGGGCACGTGCGGGAGCTGCGAGGCCTACGTGCTGAGCGGACGTCCGGATCATCGCGACGCGTTGCTCACCGACTCGGCCCGGGAGATGGGCGCGATGCTGATCTGCGTGTCGCGGTCGCTCGACGACCGCCTCGTCCTCGACCTCGAGCCGTAGCGCCCGGACGCCGTCAGCTCAGTGCGTGATGCCGGTGGGGCGGGGGACCCGCATGACCAGCATCATGCGCGCGAGCTCGGTCGACGTGTTCTCGAAGCGGTGCAGGTTCTGGGCGTCGAGCTCGAGCGCGTCGCCGGTCTTCATCTCGTACGAGAGGTCCTCGACCTGGACGAGCACCGATCCCTCGAGCACCGTGAGGTACTCGTGGCCCTCGTGGCGGATCGGGTCGGTGCCCGTGTGGGCTCCCGGCGGGAGCTGGAGCATCGTCATCTCGATGCCGCGGTCGCGGTCCTGCGTGATGAGGCGGCGCACGACCCCGGACCCGATCGTGATCTCGGACTGCTCCTCCAGCGGGGTCATCGCGGTCGTGACGGACGGCTTCGCGCGGAACAGCTCGCTGACGGCCACGCCCAGCGCGGAGGCGATCGCGACGACCGTGCCGACCGAGACGCCGGTCTTGCCGCGCTCGAGCATGCTCAGCATCGACACGCTCAGACCCGTGGCGGCGGCGACGTCCGACAGGGTCAGCCCGCGCTGGCCGCGGACCCGGCGGATCTCGAGCCCGAGCTCGCGCGTCGCGAAGCCGTCGTCCCCCGGGACGGTCTCCAGCTGGGTCGACGGGGTGACAACGGCGTCCTGGTCGATGCTCATGCGCTCATACTGCCCGATCCGCATCCGGCTGTGCAGTGTGGCTGCAACAAACGTTACCCAGGGTTAACAGAATAGAGTCTTGTTGCAGAAACTTCAGTGACGCTAGAATCAGGATCAGTCAGCAGGGAATGTGAGTGGCGGCCCGCCCCGCGTCCCACGTCAGAGGAGGACCTCGTGTCTGAACAGCCCATCACCATCGTCGGCGCCGGGATCGGCGGACTGGTTCTCGGCATCGCGCTCCAGCAGCGCGGCAAGGACGTGGTGATCTACGAAGCCACCGAGGTGCTCGACGAGGTCGGTGCCGGCGTCGCCCTGTGGGCCAACGCCACCCGGCTCCTGCACCGCCTGGGCCTCGAGGACGAGCTGGCCGAGCACGGCTCGGAGCCCACCGAGATCATCTTCCGCGACGGCATCGACGGCTCGCGCATCGCGAGCTACGCCCTGACCGCCGAGAGCTGGTACCGCTCCGAGTTCGGCGCCCCGTACTACGGCATCCACCGCAAGACCCTGCAGCGGATCCTCGCGGAGGCCCTGAAGCCCGGCACGATCAAGCTGGGACACCGCCTCGACCGCATCGAGGAGATCGACGCCGACACGACGCGCCTGCACTGGGCCAACGGCTTCTCGACCGACGCCGAGGGCCTCGTCGTCGCGTCCGACGGCATCCGCTCGGGCGTCCGCAGGTGGATGGCGGACGGCCTCGACCACAACATCTTCTCGCGCACGAGCGGCTTCCGCGGCGTGATCCCGATGGACGCCATCCCGACCATGCCCGATCCGACGGCGACCCAGTGGTGGGTCGGCGACGGCGCGCACCTGCTGCACTTCCCGATCGGGCCGGACTACAAGTTCGCGACGTTCCTGACCGTCGAGGAGGCCCCGAAGGTGTGGCCCAACCCGAAGGCCTGGCGTGTCGAGGGGACCCAGGAGGAGGCGCTCGCCCCGTTCGAGGGCTGGCACCCGGCCGTCTCGGAGATGGTCAACGCGGTCCAGCACACCGAGCGCTGGGGACTGTTCGGCGTCGGCCCGCTGCAGAGCTGGAGCAAGGGCAACGTCGTCCTGCTGGGCGACTCGGCGCACGGACTGCTGCCGCACCACGGCCAGGGCGCCAACCAGTGCATGGAGGACGCCTTCGTCCTTACCGAGGTGCTGCTGGAGGAGACCGATGCCACGCTCCACGAGCGGATCAAGCGCTACGAGGACCTCCGCATGGACCGCGCCCAGGCCGTCCAGAAGGTCTCCTGGGTCAGCAACCGGCTGTTCCACCTGCCGGCCGGCCCGGAGATCGCGCTGCGCGACGAGACGTTCCGCAACCTCGAGACCCACCTGCGCTGGATCCACGAGTACGACGCGCAGGCCGCGGTCGTCCCCGTCACCGTCTGATCCGCCCCACCGAACCGAGGAGCACCTCCATGAGCGTCACCTACATCCCCAGCGTCGAGGGCATCGGCTCGTTCGGCGACTACTCGCCCGTCTCGATCTCGGGTGACCTCGTGGTCGTCGCGGGGCAGTTCGGCACCGACGGCCTCGACGCCGAGACCCAGATCCGCGGCTCCTTCGCCAACGTCGGCAAGGCGCTCGCGGCGGCGGGCCTCGGCTTCGAGGACGTCATCAAGTTCCAGACGTTCGTCGTCGGGCGCGAGACGATCCCGCCGTTCATGAGGACCCGCAAGGAGATCTTCGCCGACATCTACCCCGACGGCGTCTATCCGCCCAACACCCTGCTGGTCGTGGCCGGGCTCGTCGAGGAGCAGTTCGTCGTCGAGATCGAGGCGCTGGCCCGCCGGCGGGACGCATGACGCCCGAGCGCCGCGCCTACCCGTTCAACCACGGGCGGGGCGACGTCATCTCGTACCCCGTGACGGTCGACGGCGTCCGCACGCGGGTCGTCGAGGGCGGGGCGACCGGCCCCGTGCTGGTCTGCCTGCACGGTGTCGGCTCGCGCGCCGACCGGTTCATCCCCACGATCCCGGGACTCGTCGAGGCGGGCTTCCACGTCTTCGCGATCGACTTCCCGGGACATGGCTTCGCCGACAAGCGCGACGACGTCGACCACCGGCCGCACGCGTTCTCCGACTTCGTCGCCGGTGTGCTCGACCAGCTGGGGCTGAGCGGCGTTCACGTCCTGGGCACCTCGCTGGGCGGGCTGGTCGGCGCGCGGCTCGCGTGCGACCACCCCGACCTGGTGGCCGGGCTGGTCCTGATCGGGACGATGGGCATCGGCCCGCTGGCCGAGGAGGACATGGTGCCGCCGGCCAACGTCGGTGACGGCAGCGAGGAGGCGATCCGTCGCAAGTTCGCCTTCCTGGTCTCCGATCCGGCGATGGTCGCCGACGCGTGGGTGCGCGAGGAGTCGATGATCAACTCCTCGGCGGGAGCCCGCGAGGCCCTCATGAGTGCTGCGGCGCACCTCAACGTCGAGGCCAACGCCGACCGGCAGGACGCCCGGCTGCGCGAGATCCGGCCCGACATCCCGGTGCTGCTGGTCTGGGGCGAGAACGACAGGTGGACGCCGATCACGATGGCGCACGCGTCCCACGAGCTGCTGCCCGGCTCGACCCTGGCCGTCATGGCCGGCTGCGGCCACGCGCCGTACTTCGAGGACCCCGACACGTTCGTCGGCCTGGTCCGTGACTTCATCCCCACCCTCGAGAGGAGCACGACATGAGCGAGACCTGGTTGCTGATCGAGAACGGCACCATGATCGACGGTGACGCCAACCCTGCGATCGAGAACTGCTCGGTCCTCGTGCGCAACGCCCGCATCGTCAAGATCGGCGACATCGACCGCGAGACCGACATCCCGCGCGGAGCGGACCTCACGGTCATCGACGCGACGGGCAAGACCGTCATGCCCGGCCTGATCGACATCCACTGCCACATGACGTACGGCCTCGCGCGCACCGAGGAGGAGATCAGCATCTACACGCCGCCCGAGCTGCGGACGCTGATCGCGGCGGCGAACGTCGAGAAGGTCCTCGCCGCCGGCGTCACGAGCATCTCGCAGCCCGGCGGGAGCTACTTCATCGGCGTCGGCCTGCGCGAGGGCATCAAGCGCGGGCTCGTGCACGGTCCCCGCATGACGACCGCCGGCCGCTACCTCACGACCAGCAACGGCCTGACCGACTGGTTCCCCGACGCGACCGGCAACCCGGAGTCGAGCACCGGCAAGCTGACCAACACGGTCGACGAGATGAAGACGGAGATCCGGCGGCAGGTCAAGGCCGGCGTCGACCTGATCAAGCTCGCCGACAGCCCCTACGGCGACTTCCAGGCGTTCACCGACGACGAGCTCAAGATCGCCGCCGAGCTCGCCCACCAGATGAACCGCAAGATCACGATCCACGCCCGCGGCTCCGCCGAGATGCGGGCGGCCGTCGCGGCGGGGTTCGACCACATCATGCACGGCAACTTCATGGACGACGAGACGGTCGAGAACCTCGCCGCCTCGCAGATCCCGCTGGCGCCGACGCAGCTGTTCATGCAGCACATCGTCGAGTTCGGCAAGCTCTCCGGCAGCCGTCAGTCGATCATCGACGCCACGGCGCGCATGAACGAGGCGACGATGGACAGCCTCGAACGGGCGTACAAGGCCGGCGTGAAGTTCGCGATGGGCACCGACAGCGGCTTCGCGACCGTGCCGTACGGCGAGTTCCACGCGCGCGAGCTCGAGGTGCTCATGAACTACACCGGCATGACGGCGCTCGAGGCGATCCAGGCCGGCACCAAGCACGGCGCCAACGCCATGAACCTGCCCGACGAGGTCGGCATGATCGAGGTCGGCCGGCTCGCGGACATCATCGTCGTCGACGGCGACCCGCTGAAGGACATCCGGGTGCTGTACCAGCCCGGGAAGATGGCGCACGTCATCCTGAACGGCAAGGTGCAGGAGTTCCCGGACGACATCCGCACCCGGTTCATCCGCAACGACTACATGCCCCACGAGTACGGCTGGGAGATCTTGTCGTACGAGCGTGCCTTCGAGGAGGGCGACCGCGTCCTCACGCAGCTCGACTGGACCCGTGACATGCGCGGCGACACGATCAACGACGTCCGCAAGTCCGAGAAGATCGGCGCGGACAACTCCGACGTCGACATCCCCCCGATCCCGCACGAAGAAGGAGCCACCGCATGAAGCTCGTCAGCTTCCGCACCGAGACCGGACTGAAGGCCGGCATCCTCACGGATCACGACACCGTCACCCAGATCGTCCTGCACGACGCCCAGCGCGGCGTGCTCGGCCTGATCGAGCGGGGCCAGGAGCCGGCGCCGCTGATGGTCGACGGACGTCTTGTCGTCCATCGCCTCGGCGACATCGAGATCTGCGCGCCGATCCCGCTGCCCGCCCGCAACATCATGTGCGTCGGCAAGAACTACCGCGAGCACGCCAACGAGTTCGCGGCCAGCGGCTACGACTCGGGCTCGTCGGTCGTCGTCCCGGAGTTCCCCATCATCTTCACGAAGGCCCCCACCTCGGTGTGCGGTCCCGGAGACACCGTGACGGTGCCCGGCGCCGTGACGTCCGAGGTCGACTACGAGGCGGAGTTCGCCGTCATCATCGGCACCGGCGGACGTGGGATCACGAAGGACGAGGCGATGGACCACGTCTGGGGCTACACGCTCATCAACGACCTGACGGCTCGTGACCTGCAGCGCGACCACAAGCAGTGGTTCCTCGGCAAGTCGCTGGACGACTTCGGCCCCATGGGTCCGTTCGCCGTGTCGAAGGACGAGGTCGACCTCGACGAGCTCGTCATCACCGGATCGGTCAACGGCGAGCTGCGGCAGAAGGCGAGCGCGGCCGACCTGATCTTCGACGTGGCCACCCTGATCGAGACCATCTCGGCCGCCGTGACCCTGCAGGCCGGTGACATCATCGCGACCGGCACGCCCGCCGGTGTCGGCATCGGCTTCGACCCGGCCCGCTTCCTGGTCGACGGGGACGTCGTCGAGGTGAGCGCGACGGGTCTGGGCACGCTGGTCAACACGATCTCCGTCGTCTGACGGGATGGACGGGATGGACGGCACCGTGACGCGTCGCAGCAGGCCATCGCCCTGGGACACCGTCCCGGCCACGGTCGAGAGCGTGGAGCCGCTCGGCCCGCACCTCATCCGTCTCGTCGTGTGCGGTCCGCACCTCAGGGACCTGCGCGACGACGGGCCGGACCAGCGGCTCAAGATCGTCCTGCCCGACAGCGGGGAGATGCGTGCCCTCACGATCAGCGAGCTCGACACCGAGGCCGGCCGCCTCACGATGGTCATCGTCCGGCACGAGCCGGCCGGTGCCCTCGGGCAGTGGCTGGCCGGGGCCCGTCCCGGTGACGACGTGGTGCTGTCGGCGGCGACGACCCGGTCGAGCGAGGTGCCGGTCGGGGTGGACTGGCGTCCGCCGCCGAACCTGGAGAACCTGCTCGTCGTCGCCGATGCCACGGCGCTGCCCGCCGTCGCGCGCATCCTGGTCGGGCTGGGCGCGCACGTGACCGGGACGGTGCTGGTCTCGGTGCGCTCGGCGGAGGAGTCGATCGCCCTGCCGCGTCCGCGTGGGATGCGGCTGGAGTGGGTCCTCGACGGCGACGACGACTGGGTATCGCGCACCGTCGTCGCGCGCCTCGGCGAGCTGCCCTTGCGCGGCATCCGTCGCACGCGGGCCGACGTCGTCGAGCCGGAGGGCGACTCGCTGCTCTGGGAGATCGCCGCCCCGGCGACCGGCTCGTTCTACGCGTGGGTGGCGTGCGAGTCCGGACTGGTCAAGGCCGTGCGCCGGCACCTGCTGGTCGACCGCGGCGTGCCCCGCGACTGCGTGTCGTTCATGGGCTACTGGCGCCGCGACCCCACCGCCGCCTGACCGCCCCCGCCCGCCCCCGCCCAGTTCCGCGAGTGGTGCGGGTTGGACGTTCTGAAACGGCGTGTCTGTCCACGGCGCACCGCTCGGGGCCTGGAATGCACCGCTCGGCGGACGGGCCTCCGGGCTCAGCCGAGCTGGCGGGGCCGGGGGATCAGGCGCTCCAGCTGCGTGACGTGCGCGGGCTCGAGCTCGGCGATCGACGAGGCGCCCAGCAGCTTCATGGTGCGGACGATCTCGTCCTCGAGGATCGCGATCGTGCGGTCGACGCCCGCGCGTCCACCGGCCATGAGGCCGTAGAGGTACGCGCGACCGATCATCGAGAAGTCGGCGCCCAGCGCCGCGGCGGCCACGATGTCGGCGCCGGACATGATGCCGGTGTCGACGCCGATCTCGATGTCGGCGCCGACCTCGCGCTTGACCTCCGGCAGCAGGTGGAACGGGATCGGCGCGCGGTCGAGCTGGCGGCCGCCGTGGTTCGACAAGATGATGCCGTCGACGCCCTGGGTCGCGAGCTGTTTGGCGTCCTCGACGTTCTGCACGCCCTTGATCACGATCTTGCCGGGCCAGATCTCACGGATGACGCTGAGGTCGGCGTACGAGATCGTCGGGTCCATCGCGGAGTCGAGCAGCTCACCGACGGTGCCGCCGGTCGAGCTCAGCGACGCGAACTCGAGCTTGGGCGTGGTCAGGAAGTCGTACCACCACCACGGACGGACGGCGGCGTTGACGATCGTCCGCAGCGAGATCTGCGGCGGGATCGAGAAGCCGTTGCGCTTGTCGCGCAGCCGCGCACCGGCGACCGGGGTGTCGACCGTGAACTGCAGCGTGTCGAAGCCGGCGGCCGCGGCGCGACGGACGAGCTCGTAGGAGATCTCGCGGTCGCGCATGACGTAGAGCTGGAACCAGTTGCGGCCGTGTGGGTTGGCGGCCTTGACCGCCTCGATCGACGTCGTGCCCAGGGTCGAGAGGGTGAACGGGATGCCTGCAGCCCCCGCTGCTCCGGCACCGGCGATCTCGCCCTCGGTCTGCATCAGGCGGGTGAAGCCGGTCGGCGCGATCGCGAACGGCAGGCGGGACGGTCCGCCGAGGATCGTCGTCGACGTGTCGACCTTCTCGGCCGGACGGAGCACGCGTGGGCTGAACTCGACGTCCTCGAACGCCTGACGCGCACGGGCCAGCGACAGCTCGCCCTCGGCGGCACCGTCGGTGTAGTCGAAGGCGGCCCGCGGGGTGCGACGCTTGGCGATCGTGCGCAGGTCGTGGATCGTCAGCGCGGCCTCGAGGCGTCGCCGCTTGGGGCTCCAGACGGGCTTCTTGAACTTGAGCAGGTCGAAGACCTCGAGCGGACGGGGGAACTGGCGCTGGACCATGAAGATCACTTTCTGAGTGCGGCGAGTCTGTGGGTGGGGGCGTGGGTGGAGTCGTAGTGGGCGACCAGGCGGTCGCGGGACGCGAGGACGTGGGCGCGGGCGAGGTGCCCGGCGCGCTCGACGTCACCCGCGGTGATCGCGTCGAGGATCGACCGATGGTCGGCGGCGACCTCGTCGACCGACCGCAGGCCGTGCGCCTCGACCTGCGCGATGCCGAGCTCGATCTCGCCCATCAGCAGGTCGTGGAGCCGGGGGAGCCGGGTCGAGGTCGTGCCGTTGACGAGTGCCCGGTGGAACGCGAGGTCGCGAGCGGCGTACGACGCGTCGACGGGCAGCTCCAGCAGCTCGCGGTTGGCCTCGCCGGCCTCGGTCGGGACGGTCGACGTCGCGGCCAGGAGCTCGACGGCGGCCGCCTCGATCGCGGCGCGGCTGACGAAGAGGTCGTCGATGTCGTCGCGGTCGAGGCGCCGCACTCGTGCGGCGTGGTGCGGCTCGCGGGCCAGGAGCCCGTCCGCCACGAGCCGGTCGATCGCGATGCGGGCGGTGGGACGGGCCACGGCGTAGGTGGTCGAGACGTGAGCCTCGGTCACGGCGGTGCCAGGCTCGAGCCCACGGGACAAGATGGCGTCCCGCAGCGATGCGACGACGGCATCAGGGGCGACAGGCATTGTCTGACAATAACAGATTGTCTGACAATGTCACCGCCACGAAGGTAAAAGAATCTGGCCCCGTCCGAACCGTCTCGGACAGGACCAGATGGTCGTGCGGTGAGGTCAGCTGCGGGCGATGCGGACCATGTCCTCGCGCGGGACGACCTTGATGCGCGTGCGCTCCACGGCCTCGCCGAGATCGATCTCGTGCTGGTCGAGCTTCTCCCAGCCCTCCCACGTCGTGAACTCGATGCCACGGCCGTCGAGGTAGCGGTCGACCGCCTCACGGTCGGGCTGCTCGGGGGCGCGCAACGACTCGACGTCCGACAGCAGCAGGCGGACCGTCTCGGCGGCGTCGGACTTCGTGTGGCCGATGAGGCCGACGGGGCCGCGCTTGATCCAGCCCGTGACGTACGCGCCGGGCAGCGGCTCGCCGTCGATGTCGATGACGCGGCCGCCGTCGTTGGGGACCGTCGCGGTGTTGTTGTCGAACGGGATGCCGCTCAGGTTGTCGGAGCGGTACCCGACGGCGCGGTAGACGGCCTGGACGGGCCAGTCGATGAGCTCACCGGTGCCGCGGACGTTGCCGGTGCCGTCGAGCTCCGTGACCTCGGTGCGCAGGCCGACGACCTGGCCGTCCTCGCCGAGGACCTCGACGGGGTTCTGGCAGAAGTGGATGTGGATGCGGTGCGCGGCACCGGTCTCCTCCTTGGCCAGGTAGTTCTGCAGCACGTCGACGACGAGCTTGACGCTCTTGGAGGCGCGGATCGAGTCCATCGAGCCCTCGTCGAGCTCGAAGCCCTCCGGGTGGACGATGACGTCGACGTTGGGCGAGTGCGACAGCTCGCGCAGCTCCATCGGCGTGAACTTGACCTGGGCCGGACCGCGGCGCGCGAACACGTGGACGTCCTTGGCCGCGTTGGCCTTCAGGCCGTCGTAGACGTTCTGCGGGATCTCGGTGACCAGCTGCTCGTCGGCGGTCTTGGCCAGCATGCGCGCGACGTCGAGGCCGACGTTGCCGACGCCGAGGACGGCGACCGACTCGGCGTGCGGCTGGAAGTCCCACTCGCGCGGGGCGTCGGGGTGGCCGTCGTACCAGTAGACGAAGTCGGCGGCGCCGAACGAGCCCTTGAGGTCGATGCCGGGGATGTCGAGGTCGCGGTCGGCGCGGGCGCCGGTCGCGAAGATCACCGCGTCGTAGAACTGGTGCAGGTGGTCGAGCTTGAGGTCGGCGCCGTAGTTGACGTTGCCGAAGAAGCGGATGTCGTCGTTGGACAGGACGCGCTTGAGCGCCTTGACGATCTCCTTGATGCGGGGGTGGTCGGGCGCGACGCCGTAGCGGATCAGGCCGAACGGGGTCGGGTCGCGATCGAGGATGTCGATCGTGACGTCGACGTCCTCGGCCTTCGTGAGGATGTCGGCGGCGTAGATGCCCGCCGGTCCGGCGCCGACCACGGCGACTCGCAACTTCCTGCTCATTCACTGCTCCTGTAGGAGGGGAGACCACTTGCTTAGGCAAGCCTAAAAGCCTTGTCCAACAACAAGAAATCCGTCTTGCGATGCGAGCGTCGTTGGTGTGACGGGGGTCACGCAGGGGATGGGGCGCCCCAGGCCTGCACGCCGTGTACCCCTCATCCCGGTCGCCACCCCCGGTGTCGGCGTGTTCGGGATCGTTCGGAGTTGGCTCGGCCGGTCACGGCCGGCCATCACGAGCCGTAGATTCTGAACGCGGGCGCGTTGGTCCAGGGGCATCGCGCCCGCGATCTCGGGCGGCGCGGCGAGCGTGATCCGCGACTAGGTTGGACGCATGACCTCTGCCGTCGTCGTGGGCTCCGGCCCCAACGGGCTCGCCGCCGCTGTCGTGCTCGCCCGCGCCGGGATCGACGTGACGGTGCTGGAGGCCGAGGACGAGATCGGCGGCGGGACGCGATCGGCCGAGCTCAACGTCCCGGGCGTCCTGCACGACATCTGCTCCGCGACGCACCCCACCGGGGTCGCGTCGCCGTTCTTCAGGAGCCTCGGGCTGGAGAAGCACGGCCTGGAGTGGCTGTGGCCCGAGGTCGACGCCGTCCACCCGCTCGACGGGGGACGCGCGGGCGTCCTGTTCCGCGATCTCGACCGGACGGTCGACGGGCTCGGCGAGGACGGTCGGGCGTGGCGGAAGCTCTACGCACCGCTGGCGGCGCACGCCGACGAGCTCATCGCCGAGATCTTCGGGCCGATCATCCACGTGCCCCGTCACCCCATCCTGCTGGCGAGGTTCGGCCTGCGCGCGCTCCAGCCCGCCTCGTGGATCGCCCGTCGCTGGACCACCGATGAGGCGCGCGGTCTGTTCGCCGGCATGGCCGCGCACGCGATCCACCCCCTGCAGCGCCCGACGACCGGCGGCCTGGGGCTCATGTTCGGGATGACGAGCCACGCCTACGGGTGGCCCGTCGCCAAGGGCGGCTCCCGGGCCATCGCCGCCGCGCTCGCCGCCGACGTCGTCGAGCACGGCGGACGGATCGAGACCGGCCACCGGGTCACCGAGGCGCCGGAGGCCGACATCGTCATCTTCGACACGTCCCCGTCCACGGTGCTGGACGTCGTCGGTGACCGGCTGCCCTCGCGCGTCCGCCGGCCGTTGCGGAAGTGGCGCACGGGCCCCGGCATCTTCAAGGTCGACTTCGCCGTCGACGGCGGCGTGCCGTGGACCAACGAGTGGGCCCGCCAGGCCGGCACGGTGCACCTCGCCGGGACGTTCGAGCAGCTCAACGCCGCCGAGAAGGAGGTCAACGCCGGACGCATGCCCGACCGGCCGTTCGTCCTCCTGTGCCAGCAGTACCTCGCCGACCCGAGCCGGTCGGCGGGCGACGTCCATCCCGTCTGGGCCTACGCGCACGTCCCCACGGGGTACGCCGGCGATGCGACCGAGGCGATCATCCGGCAGATCGAGCGGTTCGCCCCCGGCTTCCGCGACCGCATCGTCGCCCGGACCGTCACGACGACCGCGCAGGTCGAGGAGCACAACGCCAACTACGTCGGCGGTGACATCGCCGGCGGCGCCAACGACCCGTGGCAGCTCGTCATGCGCCCCCGGATGTCGCCGAATCCGTACTCGCTGGGGGTCAAGGGCCTCTACATCTGCTCGGCCTCGACCCCGCCCGGTGGCGGGGTCCACGGGATGGGTGGGTTCCACGCCGCGACCCGTGCGGTCGCCGAGCTGTAGCTCGCGGATCCGGGTGCGGATGTGAGGTACTAGGACCATCGTCCGATGGCGGCACGCGTCCGTCCCGGGGGAACCTGTGATCAACCTGTTGATCTGCACGAACGTCGTCCGGATGGAACTCGTGCCCGCCGGACCGCGTTCTACGGGTTAGGAAAGATCAATTGAAACTTCATCCATCACGCCGAGCTCAGGAGCCCGACCGATGAACCTCCCCGCCCACAAGAAGATGCTCTCCGCCGCTGCGGCCGCGTCCGTCCTGCTGATCACGGCCGCGTGCGGCTCCAGCGAGGAGTCCGACGGCGGCTCGTCCACGCCGGCCGCCAGCTCGGCCGCGCCGACGACCGACGCACCCACCGATGAGGAGACGCCTGACGCAGGTGTGTCCGAGGCGGGGTACGCCGATGGCGACTACGAGGCCGAGGGCAGCTACAGCAACCCCGGCGGTGAGTCGACCGTCAAGGTCGAGCTGACCATCAGCGACGGCACGATCTCGGCCGTCACCGTGACGCCCGAGGCGACCAACGGCACGTCGAAGCAGTACCAGACGAAGTTCGCCGGCGGCGTCGCCGACGAGGTCGTGGGCAAGAGCCTCGACGACCTCGACGTGCAGAAGGTCGCCGGTTCGTCGCTGACCTCGCAGGGCTTCAACGACGCCATCGAGTCCATCAAGGGCGAAGCCGGCGTCTAGAGCATGTCTGCCTGGGGGTTCGAGGCGATCGGCACCGCGTGGCAGATCGACACGCAGGAGCCGCTCGCCCCGGACGTGCGGGCGACCGTCCTCGCCCAGATCGAGGAGTTCGACCGCACCTGGTCGCGGTTCCGCCCCGACTCGATCGTCTCCGCCATCGCGAAGGCCGCCGGCGAGTGGGTGCTGCCCGACGAGGCCGACCTGCTCCTGCCGTTCTACGACGAGCTGCACGACGCGACAAACGGTTCCGTCAACCCGCTGATCGGTCGGACGCTCGCCGATCTCGGGTACGACGCCGGCTACTCACTGGTCGAGTCGACGGCGCCGGCGGGCGTCCCGTCCTGGACGAGCATCGAGTTCTCGGCGCCGGTGCTGCGCACGACCGAGCCGGTCGTGCTCGACGTCGGCGCGGCCGGCAAGGGCCTGCTCGTCGACCTCGTCGCGGACGTCGTCGGCGACCACACCGACCAGTTCACGGTCGACGCGAGCGGCGACATGTACCACGGCGGCTCCGGGTCGATCCGCGTCGCGCTCGAGCACCCGCTCGACCCCACGCGGGCGATCGGCGTCGCGGAGCTCGACCCCGAGGACGCGCTGTGCGCCTCGGCCACCAACCGCCGGACGTGGGGGGAGGGCCTGCACCACGTGCTCGACGCCCGCACCGGACGTCCCACCGACGACGTCATCGCGACATGGGTCGTCGTCGCGCAGTCGTGCATGCGGGCGGACGGTCTCGCGACCGCCCACTTCCTCGCCGACCCGGGCGTCCTGATGGAGCGCTTCCCGCACGAGTTCGTCCGCATGCACGCCGACGGCCGCGTCGAGTGGTCGCCCGACTTCCCAGGAGAGATCTTCGTATGAACGCCGTGAGAGACGTGCTGGACCGGCAGCTCGGCAAGGTCACGATGTACCGGCTCGTCACGATCGTCCTGGTGCTGCTCGTCGCGGTCTACTCCGCGTTCACCGCGACCGGCGTCATCGAGGGCCTGTCGACCGGCGACAACCTCCTGTGCCTCGCCGTGCTGCTCGTGGCCTCCTACGTCGCCAACCGGCTGCTCGGCCTCGCGTGGCGCATCACGCCGCACGCCGAGTCGTCGATCATCACGGCGCTGCTGCTGTTCTTCCTGTTCGTCCCGATCCTGGCGATCGACACCGGCAACCTGGTCTGGCTGGCCCTCGCGGCGGTCTTCGCCAACGCGTCGAAGTACGTCCTCGCGTGGCGCGGCCGGCACATCTTCAACCCCGCGGCCGCCGGGGCGTTCCTCGTCGTCGTCGGCCAGGAGATCGTCGGGCGCGACGAGCGCATCAACGCGATCTGGCAGACCGCTGCGACCGAGCGGCTGTTCCCGTTCGTGGTGGTCGGCGCACTGCTGGTGCTGTGGCGCACGCGCCGGCTCGACGTCGCCCTGGTCCTCGTGGTCGTCGCGGGCGTGCTGATCATCGTCCGCCTGCTCGACATCGCCGGAGACGACCAGTCGTTCGTCGACGTGCTCAAGACCACGGCGTACTCGTACCCGATCGTGTTTCTCGCCGGCTTCATGCTCAGCGAGCCGCTGACCCTGCCACCGCGCAGGCGACAGCAGCTCGCCGTCGCCGCGGTCACGGGCGTCGTCTTCGCCTACCCGATGTGGATCGGCTGGTTCACGGACACACCGCCGTCGCTCGGCGTCCTCACCATCACGCCCGAGCTGTCGCTGCTGATCGGCAACCTCGTCGCCTTCGCGTTCGCGCGCCGCCATGGCCTGACCTTCGAGCTGGAGGGCACCCGCCGGCTGACCGCCGAGACGCACGAGCTGACGTTCAGGGCCACCCGGCCCGTGGCGTTCACGCCGGGCCAGTACGTCGAGCTCACGCTCCCGCACAGCGGGGTGGACGGCCGTGGCACCCGTCGGACGTTCAGCATCAGCTCGCCGCCGAACGACGACGGTCGGGTCGCGTTCACGCTGCGCGTCCCGGAGACGTCGTCGAGCTTCAAGAAGGCGCTCCTCGCGCTCGAGCCGGGCGACCGCGTGCACGGCACCGGCGTGGGCGGCGACTTCGTGTGGCCGTCCGACCCGGCGACGCCGCTGCTGCTCGTGGCCGGCGGCATCGGGATCACCCCGTTCCTGAGCCAGCTCCGCCACGAGGGTGCACGTGACGCCGTCCTGGTCTACGGCGCGTCGTCGCCCGACGAGGTGCCGTTCGTCGAGGAGCTCTCCGGGGTGCGGGTCGTGCTCGTCTGCCCCGCTCGACCCGACCACCTCCCGGAGGGCTGGACGTTCGTCGAGGCACCGTTCCTGTCGGCGGAGATCATCGCGGACGCAGTGCCCGATCTGGGCGACCGGCGGGCGTACGTCTCGGGCCCTCCGGCCATGGTCAACGCCGTGCGGTCCGGTGTGGCCAGGCGCAGCCGGTCGCTGACGACGGATTACTTTTCCGGTTACTGACCGGTAGTACTCCGGTTTAAAGTGCGACTGTCTCCTCATCGGTCTAACCTGAGAAAAATATTCGGGTCCGGCGAAAAACCGCCGGCCCGCCATCGGTTATCCGGCGATCGGACATCGTCCGCTCGAGCGAGTCGCGTGCCTTCAGGGAGAGCTGGCGCCGGCACCCCGGCGCCTTGTCGTGAGGCGCTTGACGGAACGCATCAGCGCCCTCGGACCTCTGGAACCGGCCGGCTGAATCCTGCGTCGAGGATCCACCCTCTTGCCATGCGGCGCCTCGCGGCGTCGCCACTGGCGGGATCCACAGCCCCCGGCACCTGTCCGGGGACCTTCGAAGGATCGATCATGATCGCCTCGCACACCTTTGCTCGTCCCGTCCATCACCGCCTGGCTCTCGTCGGCGTGTCCGCCGGGCTGGTCGCCCTCGGTCTGGCGTTCGCCGGCGCCGCGAGCGCTGTGGCACCGCCTGTCCCCCTGGGAACGGCGGACCGATATGCGGTGCTCGCCGGTGCGGGCGTGACCAACAACCCGAATCGGACGACGACGATCTCCACCGACGACCCCGCGCTGACCGGAGCGATCGGCACGTCGCCGAACAACACGATCACCGGCGACGGCTCGATCAGCTGGGTCCTGCCGGCGGCACGTGAGATCCACCTGGCCGACGCTGCGGCCCTGCAGGCGCAGCTCGACAACGGCATCGCCTACGGTGTCGCGGCGAGCGCGACCTCGGATGCCGGGTTGGGTGCTCAGCTCGACAACGTGGTCATCAAGCCGGGTGTCTCCACCGCGAGCTCGGCACTCGACCTGGCGGTCGGTGGCACGGTGACACTCGATGCCGAAGGCGACAGCGGCGCCGTGTTCGTGATCCAGGTCGGATCGTCGCTGACCCTCAACTCGGGATCGACCGTCGCGCTCACGGGCGGCGCACTCGCCTGTCGCGTCTTCTGGCAGGTCAGTGACGATGCGACCATCGGGTCCGACGCGACGTTCCGCGGGACGATGCTGGCCGAGAACGCGATCGTCGCGCAGTCACGCGCGCGGATCGAGGGCCGGCTGCTGGCTCAGGACGCTTCCGTGACGCTCGACGAGAACGCCTTCACGCTCCCCTCGTGCGGGCCGGCCGTGACCACTCCGGCTCCGAGCACGGCGACGCCGACGCCGGTTCCGACGACCTCCGCGCCCGCCACCGGCGGCAGCACCGCGACGCCCAAGCCGACTCCGAAGCCCACGAAGAGCTCGGGATCCGGCACGACTCCGAGCGACGACGACTCCGACGACGGAGGATCCGGAGGCTCCACCGAGGGTGATGCCTCCTCCGGCGGTCTCACGAGCGGCGGAGGAGGCGGCGACGCGGACGGCTCGTCCTCTAGCACGAGCACCGGCATCCCGAACGCCGGCGGACCGCCGGCGTTCCTGGCCCCGGCCGGCGCGGTGGCCGTGCTCGCCGGTGCGGTGCTGATGATCGCGAGCAGGCGTCCCCGCGGCGCCCATCGCGCCTGACGCCCCGCGGCGAGCTCGGTTTACCACGCCGGCAGGGCAAGCACCGTCCGGGCAAGGGAGACGCCGTCCGGGCACGGGATGCGTCCCGTGCCCGGAACGGGTTGTCCCTGCCGGCGTGGTAAACCGTTGCGGCGCGGAATCAGCAAAGTTGACAGGAATGGACTCAACTTTGTAGACGTTGTACCTGATGACACCACGACCTGGTGGATCCGTCTCACGTCAGGAGCACATCCATGGACCTTGCGAAGTTCACGACGCGCAGCCAGCAGGCGCTGGGCAGCGCGATCTCGTCCGCCGCCGCGGCGGGCAACCCGGCCGTCGAACCGGCCCATCTCCTGCAGGCGCTGCTGGCCCAGGACGGTGGCACCGCCGCCCCGCTGCTGCAGGCCGCCGGCGTCGACGTCCAGCACGTCGCGTCCGGCCTCAAGAGCGCCCTCGAGCAGCTGCCGAGCGCCTCGGGCACCAGCGTGCAGAACCCCGGCCTGAGCCGGTCCAGCCACGAGGTGCTGCAGCGCGCCCAGGACCTCGCCGACCAGCTCGGTGACGACTTCGTCTCGACCGAGCACCTCGTCGTCGGCGTCGCCACGGTCACCTCGTCGGCCCAGTCGCTGCTGGTCGACGCCGGCGCGACCCCGGACGCCCTGCAGGCCGCGTTCGCGGCGGTCCGCGGCACGTCCCGCGTCACGAGCGCCGACGCCGAGGACACGTACCAGTCGCTCGAGAAGTACGGCGTCGACCTGACCGCCGTCGCCCGCGAGGGCAAGCTCGACCCCGTCATCGGTCGTGACAGCGAGATCCGCCGCGTCGTGCAGGTGCTGAGCCGTCGTACCAAGAACAACCCCGTGCTGATCGGCGAGCCCGGCGTCGGCAAGACCGCCGTCGTCGAGGGCCTCGCCCAGCGCATCGTCGCCGGCGACGTGCCCGAGTCGCTGCGCGGACGCCGGCTGATCTCGCTCGACCTGGCCGCCATGGTGGCCGGTGCGAAGTACCGCGGCGAGTTCGAGGAGCGGCTCAAGGCCGTCCTGACCGAGATCAAGGAGTCCGACGGCCAGGTCATCACGTTCATCGACGAGCTGCACACCGTCGTCGGCGCAGGTGCCGGCGGCGACAGCTCGATGGACGCCGGCAACATGCTCAAGCCCATGCTGGCCCGCGGCGAGCTGCGGATGATCGGCGCGACGACGCTCGACGAGTACCGCGAGCGCATCGAGAAGGACCCCGCGCTGGAGCGCCGGTTCCAGCAGGTCTTCGTCGGCGAGCCGACGCCCGAGGACACCATCGCGATCCTGCGCGGGCTCAAGGAGCGGTACGAGGCGCACCACAAGGTGTCGATCTCCGACGCCGCGCTGGTCGCCGCCGCGACCCTGTCCGACCGGTACATCCCGGGTCGCCAGCTGCCTGACAAAGCCATCGACCTGATCGACGAGGCCGGAAGCCGCCTGCGCATGGAGATCGACTCGAGCCCCGTCGAGATCGACGAGCTCCGGCGCTCGGTCGACCGGCTGCGCATGGAGGAGCTGCACCTCGCCAAGGAGTCCGACGACGCGAGCCGCGAGCGGCTCGACAAGCTGCGGGTCGAGCTCGCCGACAAGCAGGAGACCCTGCGCGCCCTGGAGCAGCGGTGGGAGGCCGAGAAGCAGAGCCTCAACGCCGTCGGCGACATCAAGGAGCGCATCGACGAGGTGCGCAGCGCCGCCGAGCGCGCCCAGCGCGAGGGCGACATGGAGCAGGCCAGCCGTCTGCTCTACTCCGAGATCCCCGCCATGGAGCGTCAGCTCGCCGAGGCGCAGGAGGCGGAGTCGAGCGCCGAGCCCTCGATGGTCCACGACGAGGTCGGTGCCGACGACATCGCCGAGGTCGTGGCGTCGTGGACGGGCATCCCGACCGGACGCCTGCTCGAGGGTGAGAGCGGCAAGCTCCTGCGCATGGAGGACGAGCTCGGCAAGCGGCTCATCGGCCAGCGCACCGCGGTGACGGCCGTGTCCGACGCCGTCCGCCGGTCGCGGGCCGGCATCTCCGACCCCGATCGTCCCACCGGCTCGTTCCTGTTCCTCGGACCGACCGGCGTCGGCAAGACCGAGCTGGCCAAGACGCTGGCGGAGTTCCTGTTCGACGACGAGCGGGCGATCATCCGCATCGACATGAGCGAGTACTCCGAGAAGCACTCGGTGAGCCGCCTCGTGGGTGCCCCTCCCGGCTACGTCGGGTACGACGAGGGCGGTCAGCTGACGGAGGCCGTCCGTCGCCGGCCCTACTCGGTCGTGCTGCTCGACGAGGTCGAGAAGGCCCATCCCGAGGTCTTCGACATCCTTCTCCAGGTGCTCGACGACGGACGCCTGACCGACGGCCAGGGCCGCACGGTCGACTTCCGCAACGTCATCCTCATCCTGACGTCGAACCTCGGGTCGAGGTTCCTGACGGACGTCTCGCTCGACGACGCCGCCAAGCGCGCCGCGGTGATGGACGTCGTCAGGGCGTCGTTCAAGCCGGAGTTCCTCAACCGGCTCGACGAGATCGTGACGTTCGACGCGCTCGGCACCGAGGAGCTGGCGCACATCGTCGACCTGCAGGTCGACGCGGTCGCCCAGCGGCTGCGGGCCCGCCGCATCACGCTCGACGTGACGCCGGCTGCCCGCGAGTGGCTCGCGCTCACCGGCTTCGACCCGGCGTACGGTGCCAGGCCGCTGCGCCGGCTCGTGCAGCAGGCGATCGGCGACCGCCTCGCGCGGTCGCTGCTGGGCGGCGAGGTGAGGGACGGCGACACCGTCGTGGTCGACCGCACACCCGACGCCGACGAGCTGACGGTCCGCGCGGCGTAGCCGGAGGCCCGGAGCAGGCCCACGATGTCGGCGTAGATGTACCGATGACCCGGAGTCGGACGTACATCTGCGCCGACGTCTTGGCGGGCGGCGGCTGCTTGCCGCTGCATGGTTCGATAGGCCCATGACTGACGCCGCGGTACGACGTCCCCCGATCCTGACGGGCGCGTGCCTCTACCTCGGCGCGCTGGCCGCCATCATGTCGATCCGCGCGGTCACGCTCGTCTCGTCCTGGAACTCCGAGAACCGGGCGGCAGACTTCGGCGGCTCGCTCGACGCGTTGCGCGACGCCGGCCTCAGCGCGTCCGGGGCAGAGACGTTCTACAAGACGCTCGTCACGGTCGTGGCCGTGCTCGCCGCCTGTGCCGTGGTGTTCGCGATCTACACGTCCCGCGGCGATCGCGTCAGTCGCGCCGGACTGACGGCGACCATCGGGATCGTCGGCGTGCTGACGTTCGTCGGCGCGCTCGGTGGCACGGTCCTGTTCGCCATGGTCGGCGCGCTCGCGGTCGTCTTCACGATCCGGCTGTGGACCGGTGAGATCCGCACGTACTTCCGGACGCTGGCCGGCCACGAGCCGCCGCCGAAGAAGACCAGGCCCGCCGATCCGTTCGCCGCCACAGCACCCCACCACCCGTCCGAGACCGCCGAGGTGGCGCAGCCGAACGCCCCACAGGCACCTGCACCGACGTACGCACCCCCGCCGCCGGGCTACCCGCCGCAGGGCTACCCGCCGCAGGGCTACCCGCCGCCGGGCTACCACCAGCAGCCCGTCCGGCCGGGGCGCGAGCCGCTGCCGAGATCGGTCAGCATCGCCGTGTGGACGACGTTCATCGGCTCGGTCGTCGCCGCGGTCTTCTCGGCGCTCATGCTGCTGGCGATCCTGGTCGCCGGCTTCGACTACGACGCCGCGGTCGAGCAGGGCGGTTTCGGCGCCGACATGATCGGCTCCAAGGACGACTTCGAGCTGGCGCTCAGGTTCATCACGGTGCTCTCGTCGATCGCGATCGTGCTGGGGATCGCGGGCCTGATCGTGTCGATCCGCGTGCTGGTCACGCGGCGATCGGGAGGTGTCGCCCTCTTCGTCCTGGCGGTCGTGACGATCGTCGTGTCGGGGCTGGGAGTTCCGCTCGGACTGCCGTGGACGGCGGCGGCGATCGTCGCCGCGGTACAGCTGCGCAGGCCCGAGGCGCGGGCGTGGTTTGTCAGGACGTAAGGCTGCTCACAGCCCCCGCCTGCGATGTGCGTCGCATTCGATGCGGCCACTAGACTGGAGGCATGTCAGACAGCACCGTATCCGTCACGAAGCGCCCGCACGTCGTCGTCGTGGGAGGCGGGTTCGGAGGTGTCGCTGCCGTTCGCAAGCTCAAGCGAGCCGACGTCGACGTGACACTGATCGACCGTCACAACTACAGCACGTTCAACCCCTTGCTCTACCAGGTCGCGACCGCGAGCCTCAACCCCGGCGACATCACCTGGTTCCTGCGCGCGATCCGCGCCAAGCAGAGCAACGTCCGCTTCCTCAAGGGCACCGTCACCGGCATGGACCACGAGGCCAAGACGCTGCACCTCGAGGGTGGGCTCGACGTCAAGTACGACCAGCTGATCATCGCCGTGGGTGTCACGGCCAACTTCTTCGGCATCCCCGGCGCCTCCGAGCACTCGATGCCGCTGTACCGCCGTTCGCAGGCGCTCGCGGTGCGTGACCGGATGTTCGCCAACCTCGAGGACGCCGCGATCAACGGCCAGGACCGCGATCTGCGCATCATCGTCGTCGGCGGCGGCGCGACGGGCGTCGAGACGGCCGGAGCCTTCGCCGAGCTGCGCAACAACGACATGCCGACGACCTACCCCGAGCTCGACACGAAGCGCGTCCACATCACGCTCGTCGAGATGCTGCCGCACGTGCTCGGCCCGTTCCACCCCAAGCTGCGCGACTACGCCAAGAAGTCGCTCGAGAAGCGCGACGTCGAGCTGCGTCTGGAGACCGCCGTCAAGGAGGTCCGTGCCGACGGAGTGCTCGTCGAGCGCGCCGGAGAGCAGGAGTTCCTGCCGGCCGGCATGGTCGTGTGGGCGTCGGGCATCACGGCGCACGCCACCGTCAAGGACTGGGCCGTGCCGCAGGGCCGCGGCGGACGCATCGAGACCGATGAGCACCTCCGGGTCAAGGGCCTGCAGGATGTCTTCGCGATCGGCGACGTCTCGATCAGCCCCGACGAGCCGCTCCCGCAGCTGGCGCAGCCGGCCATCCAGGGGGCCAAGCACGCCGCCAAGGTCATCACCGCCGAGCTCAAGGGCAGGTCGACCCCCAAGCCGTTCAAGTACAAGGACAAGGGCACGATGGCCACGATCGGCCGCAACTCGGCCATCGCGGAGATCAAGTTCCTGCCCCGCCTCAAGGGCTTCCCGGCGTGGATCATCTGGGTCGGCCTGCACATCGCGACCCTGCTGGGCAACCGCAACCGCTTCGCGACGCTGACCAACCTCACGGCCAAGTACCTGGTCGGCGGCACCCACAACGCGATCGTCGGCGAGACCCCGCCGATCGTCGCGCTCAAGCCGGTCGTCGTCGAGGCGCGCTCACCGCTGAAGGCGGGCAAGAAGGCTCCGGCCAAGCGGGCGCCGGCCAAGACCGCTGCCAAGGCGCCGGCCAAGAAGGCTCCCGCCGCCTCCTCGGCCACGACGACGTCGTCCGCCGACAAGGCGTCCGAGGCCTCGTCCTCCGCCGGCGCCGGGTCGCCCAGCGAGGACGGTCCCGGCACCACCGCCTAGACGAGCGCCTAAGGTGGGTCCGTCCCACCCCAGCACCCGAAGCGAGGCGCCACGATGGCCGCAGTCACCCACGAGATCGTCGACGGCATCGGACGCCTGGTGCTCTCGCGGCCGGAGCAGTCGAACTCCTTCGACCTGCCCGCGGCGCGCGACATGGCGCTGGCGGTCGACGCCGTCTCGGTGGACGAGGTGCGGGCGATCGCCCTCACGGCCGAGGGCAAGAGGTTCTCCGCGGGCGGCGACGTGACGTCGTTCCTCGGGTCGGACGACCCGGCCGCCTACCTGCTCGAGCTCGCGAACGTCCTCGAAGGGGCGCTGCGCGACCTGGCCGACCTGTCGAAGCCGGTCGTGGTCGGTGTCCGCGGGGCCGTGGCCGGTGCGGGCCTGGCCGTCATGCTGAGCGCCGACGTCATCGTCGCGTCGCGGTCGACCAAGTTCGTGATGGCGTACGCGGGCATCGGCCTGACGCCCGACTGCGGGGTCTCCTACCTCGTGCCGCGGGCGATCGGCCAGCAGCGCGCGCTCGACTTCGCCCTGACCGGACGGGTCCTGAGTGCCGACGAGGCACTCGACTGGGGACTCGTGACGTACGTCGTCGACGACGACGCCGTCGAGACCAAGGTCGAGGAGATCGCGCGGACGTGGGCCGACTCCGCTCCGGCCGCGCTCGGCCAGGCCCGCCGGCTCATCCGCAGCTCGTGGGACACGAGCGGTCCCGAGCAGGGTGCCGACGAGTCCGCCACGATCTCGTCGCTCGTCACGGGTGACGAGGCGCAGCGTCTGGTGAAGGCCTTCACCTCCCGCTGAATCTCGCACATCGGTTGCGCTAAGGTAAGGCAACCCTGAGCGAGAGGTCGAAGTGATGAGTGGAGTGCAGCGTTGGCGCGCGAGCCTGGTGGCGGTCGTCGCCCTGGTCGTGGTGGCCGCGTGCGGCAGCGGGTCCGACGACGGACCGGCCGAGACCGACGAGGCGAACGGCGCCTTCCCGGTCACGGTCGACCACGAGTTCGGCTCGACCACGGTGGAGTCCGAGCCCCAGCGCATCGTCGTCGCCGGACTCACGGAGCAGGACACCGTCCTGCAGCTCGGGTTCCAGCCGGTCGCCACGACCGAGTGGTACGGCGAGCAGCCCGACGCGGTGTGGCCGTGGGCGCACGATCTCCTCGGTGACGACAAGCCGACCGTGCTGACGCAGACGGACGGCCTCGAGTACGAGAAGATCATCGGTCTCAAGCCTGATCTGATCATCGCCGTCAACGCCGGGCTCGACCAGGAGATGTACGACAAGCTCTCCAAGATCGCACCGACCGTCGCGCAGCCCGAGGGCGGCACGCAGTACTTCTCGCCGTGGGACGAGCAGGCCATCCAGACGGCCAAGGCGCTCGGCAAGGAGGCCGAGGGGCGCCAGCTCGTCGCGGACGTCAAGGCCAAGTACGCGAAGGTCGCCGCCGAGCATCCCGAGTTCAAGGACAAGACCGCGACGTTCTCGCAGGGCGAGCCCTACGACGGCCTGCTGTACGTCTACCCCGACGGTCTCAGCACCGAGTTCCTGACGTACCTCGGCTTCGTGATCCCCAAGGGGCTGGAGGACTACACCGACGGCCCCGGCACCCAGGCGATGATCTCCGACGAGCGACTCGACCTGATCGACAAGGACGTCATCGTGTTCGCGACCGAGAAGTCCGGCAACATCGACAAGCTCAAGAAGATGCCGACCTTCGAGACGCTGAACGCCGTGAAGGAGAACCGTGCGGTCTACACCGACCCGATCGTCTCCGGAGCGCTGTACTTCATCACCCCGCTGAGCCTCGACTACGCGCTCGACAAGCTCACGCCGCAGCTCGAGCGGGCCGTGAAGGGCGAGTCGCCGCAGGCTGTCGGCCAGTAAGCCGAGCGGTGCACACCGGTCCGCGACTGGTGCGTGCTGGACAGACTCGCCGTCTCAGAACGTCCGATCCGCACCGCTCGCGGGTCCTTGTGCGCCACTCGCTAGCAGCTTCTCCAGCTCCGCCCTCGCCGTCAGCATCGACGGGCCGTACCAGGTGAGGGCTCGGCCCGACACCAGCGTCGTGGGCGTCCCCGCAAAGGCCTCGGGGCCGTCGTCGGCCGTGAAGACGTAGGGCTCGTCGGGCAGGAGGACGAGATCGGCGTCGATGTCGTCGACCTCGACGTGGGGGTAGCGGTCAGCACTGTCGCCGAAGGCGTTGACAAGGCCGAGCCGCTCGACCAGGTCGCCGGTGAACGTCTGCGAGCCCACGACCATCCATGGATCGCGCCAGATCGGGATCGCGACGCGGCGACCGCCCTCGGGTGGGGGAGCTGCCCAGACCCGCTCGGCCTCGACCAGCCACTCCGGGACGTCCCAGCCGAGGGCGTCGGTGAACATGCGACGCATCGACGAGAACGCCTGGTCGACGGTCTCGATGACGGTCACCCACACCGGGACGCCGGCCTCGCGCAGCCGCCTGATGTCGAGCTCGCGGTTCTCCTCGCGGTTGGCGATCACGAGATCGGGCGCCAGGTCGATGATGGCCCGGCGATCGGGGTTCTTGGTGCCACGCACCCGCGTGACGTCGAGGTCGGCCGGGTGGGTGCACCAGTCGGTCGCGCCGACCAGTGCGTCCGGCCGGGTCGCGGCGACGGCCTCGGTCAGCGACGGGACGAGCGAGACGACCCGGCGCACGGGGCCGGTGGCGTCGACGGGGTGACCGAGGTCGTCGTTCACGGGCGGCGCACGCCCATCGAGCCGCAGACCGGTGCGGGCCAGGCGACGGCACCGTGCTCGGCGATCACCCGGTCGAGACCGACCGCGATGTCGTCGGGATACGGCACCGGTCGCCGGGTGGCCATGTCGATGTGCACGAGGGTCGCCTCGCACGTCGACGACAGCACCTCGTGGGTCCGGTCGACCAGGAACGTGATCGAGTGCAGCGCCTTGTCCGAGCGCTCGAGCAGTCGTACGTGCGCCGACAGCTCGTCGCCGAGCCGCAGCTCGGAGAAGTAGCGCAGGTGGTGCTCGGCCGTGAAGGAAGAGAGGTTGCGTTCCTCGATGTACGACGGCCCCATGCCGATCGTGTTCGTGCACTCCCACAGGGCGTCGGAGGCCACCTCGAGGTGGCGACCGATGTTCACGTGGTCGTTCTCGTCGAGGAACTCCTCGGGAATCGCGCGCTTGGACACGGCCGGAAGCTCGAGGACCTGGTCGTACGTCGGGAGGGGGCTGCTCACCCGATCGACGATAGCCATCGCCGTGTCAGCCCCCTTCCGAGGGTCTGCGTCAGCGGCGGTCGGACCGGTCCGCGTCGGTGTCGACGTCCGGGTCGACGCGGTCGGCCTCGAGCAGTCGCTCGTCGACGGCGCTGCGCGTGCGGTCGGCCTCGCTGCGGTGCTCCTCGGCGCGGCGCTCGAGCTCGTCGGCCGCGATCCGGGCCTCCTCGGCGTCCGCCTTGGCCGCCAGTGCGTCGGCCTCACGGCGCTTGATGTCGACGCTGGTCAGCTTCGCGTCCTCACGGATGAGGGCGGCCTTCTCACGCTGCTCGTCGTCGCGTCGGATCCGCTCCTGCTCCCTCTTGCGGGCCGCGGCGCGCGATCCGATGACGAGCGCGGCGACGATCGCGATCGCGACGATCGCCACGATGACCCAGATCCACCAGTTGTCGGACATGTCGTTCTCCCTCCTCGGGGGCGTCGACGGCAGCGGACCGTGCCGGGCCGCGCGTGACTCCCGTCGGGCGGGTACCCACTCACGGCGCCGCCACGCGTCAGGTGTCGAAGGGGACGAATCGTGCAGCGGGATCCGGGTCGAGCGCCGCGGCGATGCGCTGCCGCATGTCGACCGACAGCTCGGGCATGGCGCCGCGCGGGAACCACCTGGCCTCGGTGTTCTCGCCGTCGGCCGGGCTCGGATCGCCGGACTCCCACTGCAGCCGGAACACGATGTCGACGTAGCTCGACCGGTCGCCGTTCGGGTACGTGTACTGCTTCGTGACGTGCACCCACGCGAGGTGCTCGACCACGGCGTGGACGTCGGCCTCCTCCAGCACCTCGCGGGCGGCCGCGACGGCGGGCTCCTCGTCGGGGTCGATGATCCCGGTGACCGGCGTCCACGCACCGTTGTCGGCCCGGCGGACCAGCAGGACGTCGTCGCCGCGGACCACGACCGCCGTGACGCCGGACAGCCAGAGGTGCGCGGTCCCGACCTTCTCGCGGAGGGCGAGGATGAACTCCGGTGTGGCCATGGCTCCACGCTATCGACCGCCGGCTCGTGCCAGGCGCAGATCGACGAGGGTCACGGCGAGGACGACGTCACAGCGATCGCACGTGGCGTCCGAGCGCCCCGACTCGCCCGTGGCGACTCGACCCGGGGAGAATGGGCGCATGACCGACACCGCTGACATCACCTGGAACGCCTCGGGCGAGTACGAGGACATCCTCTACGCGACGACCGACGACGGGATCGCGAAGATCACGATCAACCGTCCCGAGGTGCACAACGCCTTCCGCCCGCAGACGCTCATCGAGGTGTCCCACGCGCTCAACGACGCACGTGAGGACGAGTCGGTCGGCGTCATCATCCTGACGGGTGCCGGCGACAAGGCGTTCTGCTCCGGCGGCGACCAGCGGGTGCGCGGCGACAGCGGCTACAAGACCGACGCCGGGGCGACCGGCCGCTTCCACGTGACCGACCTGCACGTGCAGATGCGCCGCTGCCCCAAGCCCATCGTGGCGATGGTGGCCGGCTGGGCCATCGGTGGCGGCCACGTGCTGCACCTCGTCGCGGACCTCACGATCGCGGCCGACAACGCCGTCTTCGGCCAGGTCGGCCCCAAGGTCGGCTCGTTCGACGGTGGGTACGGCGCGAGCATCCTGTCCGACCTCGTCGGTCCCAAGAAGGCCAAGGAGATCTGGTTCCTGTGCCGTCAGTACGACGCGCCGACCGCGATGGAGATGGGGCTCGTCAACACGGTCGTCCCGCTGGCCGATCTCGAGGCCGAGACCGTCGCCTGGTGCCGCGAGATGCTGGCGCTGTCGCCGTGGGCCCTGCGGCTGTCGAAGCTGAGCTTCAACGCGCACGAGGACGGCTATGCCGGCATCCAGCAGCTGGCGCACGACGCCAACCTGTTGTTCTACGGCAGCGCCGAGGCGCAGGAGGGGCGCGAGGCGTTCAAGGCCAAGCGCACCCCCGACTTCAGCCAGTTCCCGAAGCGGGCCTGACGGCAGGCGGTACCGGCGTCAGACGTTGCGCCGGTACTGCCCGCCGACCTCGAAGAACGCCTCGGTGACCTGCTGCAGCGAGCAGACCCGGGCAGCGTCCATCAGCACCGCGAAGACGTTCTCGTCGTTGATCGCGGCCAGGCGCAGTCGCTCGAGGGCCTCGGCGGCCTCCGACGTGTGCGACTCCTGCCAGCCACGCACGCGGGCGAGCTGCGACTCCTTCTCGGACTCCGTGGCGCGTGCCAGCTCGACGGTCGGCGGCTCCTCGCCCTCGACGTGCGGCTTGCGGAACGTGTTGACGCCGATGATCGGCAGCGAGCCGTCGTGCTTGCGGTGCTCGTAGAGCATCGACTCGTCCTGGATGCGCCCGCGCTGGTAGCCGGTCTCCATCGCGCCGAGCACGCCGCCGCGCTCGTTGATCGCGTCGAACTCGGCCAGCACGGCCTTCTCGACCAGGTCGGTCAGCTCGTCGGTGATGAACGCGCCCTGGGTGGGGTTCTCGTTCATCGCGAGGCCCCACTCCTTGTTGATGATCATCTGGATCGCGAGCGCGCGGCGCACCGACTCCTCCGACGGGGTCGTGACGGCCTCGTCGTACGCGTTGGTGTGCAGGCTGCTGGCGTTGTCGTAGATCGCGATGAGCGCCTGCAGCGTCGTGCGGATGTCGTTGAAGTCCATCTCCTGCGCGTGCAGGGAGCGTCCGGACGTCTGCACGTGGTACTTCATCTTCTGCGAGCGCTCGTTGGCGCCGTACTTCTCCTTCATCGCGACGGCCCAGATGCGACGGGCGACGCGGCCCAGCACCGAGTACTCGGGGTCCATGCCGTTGGAGAAGAAGAACGACAGGTTCGGCGCGAAGTCGTCGATGTCCATGCCGCGCGCGAGGTACGACTCGACGTACGTGAAGCCATTGCTCAGGGTGAACGCGAGCTGGCTGATGGGGTTCGCCCCGGCCTCGGCGATGTGATAGCCCGAGATGCTGACGGAGTAGAAGTTCCGCACGCCCTCGTCGATGAAGTACTGCTGGATGTCGCCCATCATCCGCAGGCTGAACTCCGTCGAGAACAGGCAGGTGTTCTGGCCCTGGTCCTCCTTGAGGATGTCGGCCTGCACGGTGCCGCGGACGTTCTTGAGCGCGTACGACCGCAGCTCGGCGTGCTCGGCCTCGGACGGCTCGCGGCCCTCGCGCTCGCGGAAGACGTCGACCTGCTGGTCGATCACGGTGTTGAGGAAGAACGCGAGCACGGTCGGCGCCGGGCCGTTGATCGTCATCGACACGGAGGTCGACGGTGCGACGAGGTCGAAGCCGTCGTAGAGCGCCTTCATGTCGTCGAGCGTCGCGATCGAGACGCCGGACGTGCCGACCTTGCCGTAGACGTCGGGGCGCGGATCGGGATCGCGTCCGTAGAGCGTCACGGAGTCGAAGGCCGTCGACAGGCGGGTCGCGTCGCCATCGCCCGACAGCAGCTTGAAGCGGCGGTTGGTGCGGAACGGGTCACCCTCGCCGGCGAACATGCGGGCGGGGTCCTCCCCGTCGCGCTTGAACGGGAAGACGCCGGCCGTGAACGGGTAGTAGCCCGGCAGGTTCTCCCTGCGCCAGAAGCGCACGAGCTCGCCGTGGTCGGTGAACTTGGGCAGCGAGACGCGCGGGATCTTGTTGCCCGACAGCGACTCGCGGGTCAGCTGGGTGACGATCTCCTTGTCGCGGATCTTCGTGACCATCTCGTTGCCGGAGTACGACTCGACGACCGTCGGCCAGGCCTCGATGCGGTCGGTGATCTCGGCGGGCACGGCCTTGCGGGCCGCGGTGAGGAGCTCGTCGACGCTCGCGCCGTCGAGGTCGGCGTCGGCCAGCTCGGCGGCGGTGAGCTGCAGTCGCTGCGCCCGGCTGGCGGCGTCGGCGAGCTTCTCGGTGTCGGCGTGGAAGCCGCGGATCGTCTCGGTGATCTCGGCCAGGTAGCGGACGCGGTCGGACGGGACGACCTGGCGGATGCCGCTGGAGAACCGCACGTCGACGTGGGGCAGGACGCCCTCCTCGACGGGCAGGCCCTTCTCGCCGAGCTCGTCGCGCAGGTGCTGGTACAGCGCCGTGACGCCGTCGTCGTTGAAGGTCGCCGCGGAGGTGCCGAAGATCGGCATGTCCTCGGGCTTCTTGCCGAACGCCTCGCGGTTGCGGACCATCTGGCGTCCGACGTCACGCAGCGCGTCCTTGGCGCCGCGGCGCTCGAACTTGTTGATCGCGACGGTGTCGGCGAAGTCGAGCATGTCGATCTTCTCGAGCTGCGACGCGGCACCGAACTCGGGCGTCATGACGTACATCGAGTGGTCGACGTGCGGCACGATCGCGGCATCGCCCTGGCCGATGCCCGGCGTCTCGACGATGATCAGGTCGAAGGCGGCAGCCTTGAGCACGTCGATGACCTGGGTGAGCTCGTCGGGCAGCTCGCGCGAGCCACGGGTGGCCAGCGAGCGGAAGTACGCCCGCTCGCCGTCGAGGGAGTTCATCCGGATGCGGTCGCCCAGCAGCGCGCCACCGCCACGACGACGCGTGGGGTCGACGGCGAGGACGGCGACGCGGAGCTTGTCCTGCTGGTCGACGCGGAACCGACGGACGAGCTCGTCGGTGAGGGACGACTTGCCGGACCCGCCGGTGCCGGTGATGCCGAGGACGGGCGAGCTGTGGCTTCCGGCGGCGTCACGGATGCGAGCCAGCTGGTCGTCGGTGAGCGAGCCGGCCTCGGCCAGGGTGATCGCCCGGGCGATCGAGGCGCGGTCGCCGCTGACGACGGCGTCGAGGTCGAGGTCGCCGAGCGCCGTGAGGTCGAAGTCGCAGTCCTTCACGACGGAGTTGATCATGCCGACGAGGCCGAGCCGCTGGCCGTCCTCGGGGGAGAAGATCGTGACGCCGGACGTGCGCAGGCGGGCGATCTCCTCGGGGACGATGACGCCGCCGCCACCGCCGACGACGTGGATGTGGCCGGCGCCCTGCTCGCGCAGCGACTCCACGAGGTACTCGAAGTACTCGACGTGGCCGCCCTGGTACGACGACACGGCGATGCCCTGGACGTCCTCCTCGATCGCCGCGTCGACGACCTCCTTGACCGACCGGTTGTGGCCCAGGTGGATGACCTCGGCCCCTTGCGACTGGAAGATGCGCCGCATGATGTTGATCGATGCGTCGTGCCCGTCGAACAGGGCGGACGCAGTGACGAACCGCACCGGGTTGGTGGGGACGTGCAGGTCGTTCGCGCTCATGGGATCCCTCTTCGTCGCTGGCGAGTCATTACTTGGATCTAAAATAGTCGCATGTCCAACTAATTACCAGTCTCCCCGTCCAGCCCCCTACGATGGGCGCATGTCCGACGCGCCGAAGCTCGAGTTCGACCCCATCGAACGAGCGGGGGAGATCTGGTCCCGGCACATCGGCGACCCGACATCGATGCGCCTCGCCACCTCGATCATGCGCGTCCAGCAGCTCATCAGCTCCGAGCTCGACGCCGTGCTCAAGCCGCTCGGCATCACGTTCGCGCGCTACGAGGTGCTGGTGCTGCTGTCGTTCAGCGCCACCGGGCAGCTGCCGCTCAGCAAGATCGGCGAACGGCTCATGGTGCACCCGACGTCCGTGACCAATGCGATGGACCGGCTCGAGTCGCAGGGACTCGTGCGAAGGGTCGCCGACGAGAAGGACCGACGTCGGACGTTCGCCGAGCTGACCGACGAGGGCAAGCGGGTGCTGAAGGAGTCGACGGCGGCGATCACCGCGATCGACTTCGCCGTGCCGGGGCTGACGGCCGAGCAGCAGGACCAGACGTACGAGCTGCTGCGGAGCCTGCGGTCGTCCGCCGGCGACTTCTCCTAGAGGTCGCCGGCGGGCCCGCGGCTAGATCTTGCGCGAGTTCTCGGACTGGAAGGCGATCTGCGTCGTCGACTTGGCGGACTTCAGGCGGTACTGGTACTTCTTGCGGGTCTTGTAGGTGACCGAGCCGCTGCCCTTGGTGTTCATCTTGATCGTCTTGAGCGTGCGCCACTTGCCGTTCTTCTTCTGCTGCACCTTGATCTTGCGCAGCCCGACGTACGTGCCGTTGCGCGGGTTTAGGATCTTGATGCTGCGCGCCGAGAGCTTGACGTTGTTGCCGCGGTGCCGGATCTCGAAGAACAAACCGTCGCTGCGGCCGGTCTTGATGGGCTTGCGGGCGTAGAAGACGTTGCTGGTGGCGCCGGAGATGTTGACCTGGATCTTGCCCGAACCCCACGCACGCGGGATATCGAGCGCGATGGCGTTGTCGCCCGGCGTCGCGCTGTAGAGCAACGGCACGGCACCCTTGGCGCGACCGTTGACGAAGACCGTGGCCGACGTGAGGTCCTCGGTCGTGAACGTCCCCGCGCCGTAGTAACGGGTGGTCTCGGCGTCGGCGATGACGCCGGAGCTGAAGTGGATGGCCGACGTCGGGATCCCGGCGGCCTCGATGGAGCCGGGCGTGAACGCCTGCGCGGTCGCGGAGACCGGTGCGGAACCGGCGGAGACGGCCGTGGTCGTCGTCTCGGCGGCCGAGACCGGCGCGGTGCCCAGGCTGAACGCGAGGGCGGAGGCCGTGATGACGGCGCCCGCGCGGGCGAAGGTGGATGTACGCATGATGAGTCCCCCCGGAAGTCGTGTGTGTGCGGTCCTCACTCTCGCACATCCGGCCGACACCGCGCGGCGGGCCGCAGATCGGCGGGCGGCACGCGGAAGGCCCCCGACCCGGGTGGGTCGGAGGCCTTCGAGTGGTGCGGGGTGCTGCCGTGTGTCAGAGCTTGACGGGGCGGGTGTTACCGCCCTGCACGGTGCTCGTGGTCTTGATCAGCAGACGGTAGTTGCGCTTCTTCTTGCTGGACGTCTTGTACGTCCTGGTGCCGTTGGACTTGAGGCTGACGTTCTTGAGCGTCTTCCACTTGCTGCCCTTCTTGACCTGGATCGTCGCCTTGCGGAGGCCGACGGACACGCCCCGGTTGTCGATGTACTTGGCCTTGAGCTTGAAGGTGAGCTTCTTGCCGCGCTTCTGGACCTGGATCCGCGAGCTGAGATCGACGCCGTAGCGGACGGTGAACGGGTTGGATCCACCGGCGACGGGCTGGCCGGTGGGACCGCTGCGGTCCTTCAGCGCGGTCAGCGTGACGACGCCCGGTCCCCAGGCCTGCTGGTAGGTGAAGCCGGTGCTGCCGACGAAGACGTCGCCGGCGACCGGGACTCCGTTGACGACGACGGTCGCGTACACGGCCGTGCGGTTCGACGTGAGCGTGACCGGGATGACCTTGGTCGTCGTGCCCTTGAAGCCGTTCAGTGCGGTGTCGGCGACGCCGATCGAGGCGGTGTCACCCGGCGCGGCCGACGCGCCGGTCGTGACGGCGCCTCCGGCGACGAGAGCAGTGGATGCAACGGCGATGGCCGCGGCGCGGAGCAGAGTCTTCATGCGGTGGGGTCCCCCTGGATCGATGGATGTCTGGGCCACATTCAACCAGACGAAAGTCCCTTCCTGAGAGCGCGTCTCACGACATGCTCAGGCAACGCTCAGGCACGGCGGCCGCCGACGCCGCCCGGGGCACGACGAAGGCCCCCGACCGGGTGGGTCGAGGGCCTTCGGGTCAGGCGTGGATCAGATCCTGAAGCTGTTGGTGACGCCACCCTGGTAGAGCGTCGTGGCCTTGATGGACATGCGGTACTTGCGCTTCTTGCCGTCCGACTTCTTGTACGTGCCGGTGCCGCGCGAGTTCAGCTTGACGTTCTTGAGCGTCCTCCAGCCCTTGCCCTTCTTGAAGACCTGGATGGTGGCCTTGCGGATGCCGACCGGGGTGCCGGCGTCGTCCAGGAAGCGGGCCGTGAGGCGGAACGTGAGCTTCTTGCCGCGCTTCTGGACACGGATCTTGGTCTTGTAGTCGAGGCCGTACGGGGCGGCTGCGGCGGAGACGTTGCCGGCGACCGAGACGCTGGGGGCGGCGGTGGAGCCGGCCGTGGCGGTCGCGACGGGAGCGGCCGTGGCGACGGTGGCGCCTCCGGCGACGAGGGCGGTGGATGCGACGGCGATGGCCGTGACGCGCAACAGGTTCTTCATGTGGTGGGGTCCCCCTGGGTCGAGAATGGTGTGGGCCTCAGTGAACCAGACCGGGCCTGATTCGCAAGAATTGCCGCTCCAGCCGGTCAGTCGACCAGCATCGCGGCGCCGAGTGTCTCCTCCGGCACGCCGAAGCCCTCGATCAGCGTCAACGTGTGCGGACGCAGCTTGTCGAGCAGGTCGTTGACCAGGGACGTCACGGTCTTGGCACGGGTGTCGGAGAGCCGGTTGTGCCCCATGAACCACGCGAGGTCCTCCTCGATCGCCGTCAGCGCGTACAGCGAGCAGACGTCGCGGAGCAGGTCCTGGGCCTCGGGGTCCTCGCAGCGGGCGATGCCGGCGGTGAACGCCTCCAGGACGATGCGCTCGATGTGGACGCGGCCGGCGCGGATCACGTGGTCCTGGGCGGCGTTGAAGATCTCGAACGCCTTGGTCTTGTCATCACCCGCTCGACGCAGCCGGCGCGCGGCCGTCTCGAGGACGTGCTGCTCGCGGTCCTCGAACAGGTTGAGCTGCGTGCCACGGTCGAGCAGGTCGTGGTCGTCGTCGCTGCCGCCCGGGCGGGCATCGATGAGCCGCTGGATCAGCTGGGACGCCGCGGTGCGCTCCTTGACGACGTCGGCGACCGTGCCGGCGGCGAAGCGGACCAGCCCGACGGGATCGAGCCCGCCGACCTCCTGGGCATACGACGTCAGCAGCTCTTTGGCGACGAGCTGGAACAGGACGTGGTTGTCGCCCTCGAACGTCGTGAAGACGTCGGTGTCGCCCTTGAGCGTCGTGAGGCGGTTCTCGGCGAGGTAGCCGGCGCCGCCGCAGGCCTCCCGGGCCTCCTGGATCGCCTTGGTCGCATGCCACGTCTGGGCGGCCTTGAGTCCCGCGGCGCGGCTCTCGAGCTCACGCTGCTGGTGCGCCGGGGGCGGCTCCTCCGAGCTCTGCACCTTGTCCATGCGGGCGACGAGCTGGTTCTGGGCGAAGCGCATCGCGTACGACTTGGCGATCAGCGGCAGCAGGCGACGCTGGTGCATCCGGTAGTCCATGAGCAGGACCTCGTGATCCGCGTCCGGCCCGAACTGGCGGCGCTTGAGTGCGTAGCGCCCGGCGATGCTGAGTGCCACCTCGGTCGCGGCGCTGGCCGAGCCGCCGACGCTGATGCGTCCACGGATCAGGGTGCCGAGCATCGTGAAGAAGCGGGCGTTCGAGCTCTCGATCGGCGAGGAGTACGTCCCGCCCTCGTCGACGTGGCCGTACTTGTTGAGCAGGTTCTCGCGCGGGACGCGCACGTGGTCGAACACGAGGCGTCCGTTGTCGACGGCGCCGAGGCCGCCCTTGTGCTTGTCGTCGGACGTCGTGACGCCGGGGAGGTCGTTGCCCTCGTCGTCGCGGATCGGCACGACGAAGCAGTGCACGCCGTAGCCCTCGCCCTTGGTGATGAGCTGCGCGAAGACGGCAGCGACCCGCGCGTGGGCGGCGGCGCCGCCGATGTAGTCCTTGCGGGCTGACGGCGTCGGGGAGTCGATGACGAACTCCTGCGTCGCGGGGTCGTACGTCGCGGTGGTCTCGAGGCTCTGGACGTCCGATCCGTGGCCGGTCTCCGTCATCGCGAAGCAGCCGAGGATGTCGAGGTTGATGAGTCCCGGGATGTACTTCTGGTGGTGCTTCTCGGTGCCGAGGTTCTCGATCGCCCCGCCGAACAGGCCCCACTGGACGCCCGCCTTGACCATCAGCGAGAGATCGAACTGCGCCAGCATCTCGATGCCCGTGACGGACATGCCGGGGTCGCCGGTGCCCCCGCTCGACACCTTGAAGCCGGCCGCGGGGATGCCCGTGCCGACCAGCTTCTTCATCTGCTCGAGGACGCGGTCGCGCGCCTCGTCGAGCGTCAGGTCGTGGTCGTACGCCAGATCGAGGGCGGCGAGCTCCTTGCGGGACTGCTCCCGGACGTGGCGCCACTTGCCGTCGAGGGAGATGCGGAGTTCGTCGCTGAGCGTCATGCTCCCACCGTACCGGCGGAATGTGCTCCCGGCAGGTCGGTAGCGTAGGTCGCATCTGCCGAGAGGATCACCGTGTTCACCACGCCCGACCTGTGCGACGACCACCCCGACGAGGTGCGCGTCATGGCGCCCATGTTCCGGACGTTCGGGGGCCGGGAGGCCTTCTTCGGCCCGGCCGTGACGGTCCGCTGTCACGAGGACAACTCTCGGGTGAAGGACCTCGCCGGCACGCCGGGCGAGGGACGTGTCGTCGTCGTCGACGGTGGCGGCTCGACGGCCAGGGCGCTGCTCGGCGACATCATCGCGCAGACCGCTGCCGACAACGGCTGGGCCGGCTTCGTGATCCACGGTGCCGTGCGCGACGTCGAGATCCTGCGGACGATCGACCTCGGCGTCCAGGCGCTCGGCTCCATCCCGCTCAAGACCGAGAAGCTCGGCGTCGGCGACGTCGGCCTGACGGTGACGTTCGGCGGCGTGACGATCACGCCCGGTGACTTCGTCTACGCGGACGCCAACGGTGTCGTGGTGTCGTCGGTGCCGATCCACTAGGTCTCTCGCCTCGCGATGTCAGGATCTCCGGGTCGTGGACACTACGAGGGTGTGAGTGCTGACGAGCGGGTCTTCGAGGACGTCCGGTCCTTCGAGGAGTTCTACGACCGGTACGGCGCTGCTGTGGCGCGCTTCGCCTGGTCGGTCTCGCCGACCGCGGATGCTGCCCAGGACGTCCTGCAGGAGACCTTCCTGACGGCATGGGACAAGCGTCGTTCGATCAGGCTCGTCGACGGCTCGGCGCTGCCGTGGCTCCTGACCACGTGCCGCAACCACGCGCGCAATCGTGCACGCCGCGAACGGCGTTGGCGCGAGCAGCTCGAGCTGCGCGAGGAGTCGATCGCGGCCGACCCAGTGGACGGCGAGGCGGCGACCGACCTGCGCTGGGCCCTCGAGGTCATCGCGGGGCTGCCGGACAGCGAGCGCACGGTGACCGAGCTGTGCCTGCTCCAGGGCTTCTCGTACCGGGAGGCGGCGGAACGGCTCGGCGTCTCGGAGGCCGCCGTCGGCAAGCGGCTGCAGCGCGCGCGGACACGACTCAGGGAGGAGACGGACGGATGACGACCTCGCGACAACGACCCTCGGACGCCGAGGTCGAAGCCTGGGTGGCGCAGGTGCGTCCGCACGTGACGGCGCACGCGGCGTCACGGCGGTGGTGGCGACGACTCTCGCGGCCGACAGTCGCGCTGGGTGTCGTCGCGATGGTGGCAGCCGGGGGGATCGCGTACGCGACGGTCTCCGACGTCACGCGCACGGCCGAGGCGCCGGAGACGATCAGGGGAGACAGCGCCATCCAGATCGGGCTGCCTGCTCCGGGGGACAGATGGCTGACCATCTCCGTGACCTACCGGTGTGGGAAGGGCGGACGGTTCGCGGTGCGCGACGACACCCACGAGCTGTTGTCAGGCGGATGCCCCGAGGACGGCGTCATCGGCGGTCATCAAGGCGCGAGCACGAGTGTGCCGGCCGACGAGGTCGATGGGACGCGGCTCACGGTGACGTCTGACGACATCCGTGGGTACCAGGCCGATGCTGTCTGGGTTCAGGCACCACCGTCCGTGTCGCCGGAGGAAGCGTTGCGGATGGCCAGGGAGCGGCGAGCGCGCGGTTTCGGGGCGACACCGTGATCGTCTCACCATTCGAACACTTGTTCGACAACGACGACGATGTCGGATAGTCTGGAACCAGCGTCGACCACGGTGGTCGGGTTTCATACAAGCATCCTGCTTCTCTAAACCGTCAACGCTGACGAAGTTCCCAGGATGCTTATGTCTGCCGTTCTTGTCGATCAGCTCCCTCATCCGTTGACGGGTGGGGTCGCAGCGATCGAGCGTGCGCTCGACCGGATGCCGGTCGGTGCGTGGGACGGGCTCGAGGCCACCGAGGTCAGGGGCCTGGTGGAGCGGATGATGCGTATCGAGGCGCGGGTCAAGGCCCACCAGATGGCCGGCACCCGGGTGCTGGAGAAGTCCGACCTGGCCAAGAAGGAAGGTGCCCGCTCGACCGGGGCGATGCTGGCCGGGTCGTTCGGCGGTGACCAGTCCGCCGGCGATCGCACCGTCAAGGCAGCCAAGGCGCTGGAGGCGTCGCCCGCCACTGAAGAGGCCCTCGCCGCCGGTGACCTGTCGCAGCCGCAGGCCGACATCATCGCCAACGCCATCAAGAGCCTGCCCGACGGAACCAGCGCCGACGACAAGCAGGCGTGCGAAGACACCCTCATCGCAGACGCGACGAAGTACTCGCTCAAGGACCTGAAGACCCGGTCCAAGCGGATCACCGACCAGTTCAAGCCCGAGCCCGAGGTCGACACGATCGAGAACGACGATCTCGAGGACACCGAGAAGAAGGCGTGGGCGAAGTCGGACTACTGGACGCGGCCCAACGGCGATGGAACGACCACCGGCGGGTTCACGCTCCCCGACGCACAGGCAGACATGCTCACTGCGGCAGTGAAGGCCGTGTCCGCACCGAGACGCGACCACCTGCGTGACCACCCCGGTGCCGCGCCCCGGGGTGCGAACGAGACGGGTGACACCGGCAACTCGATCTATGACCGCGAGCTCACGTTCCGCAACCGCCTCGGCATGGGCTTCGCCGAGGTCTGCTCCCGTCTTCCCGGCCACCTGCTCCCCGGACGCTCCGGACTCGGCGCCACCCTGCTGGTCAAGCTCGACCTCGCCACCCTCGTCGACGGCATCAAGGCCGCCACTCTCTCCTCCGGCACCCGCATCTCCGCCTCACAGGCACGGTTGATGGCCTGTCACCTGGGGATCATCCCTCAGGTCTTCAACGGCAAGTCGGTCCCTGTTGATCATGGCCACGAGCAGCGACTCTTCACCAAGGCCCAGAAGCAGGACCTCGTCCCCCGAGACGGTGGATGCACAGCACCTGGATGCGACCGACCGCCCGAAGAATGTGAGGGCCACCACTGGCGCATGCAATGGGCCCACGGCGGCACCACCACCCTCGACGACGGACTGCTGATCTGCCGTTCCATCACCGACTTGCCCACCAGGACAACTGGCAAGCCCGGCTCGGCCCCGACGGCCACATCCAGTGGAAACGCCCCGGCGACGCCGACTGGAGACAGAACCACCGCTGGCGACCCTGAGCCCTGTGCCCGAGGGGAGTGGTCTGTCCTGCGCCGCCGGCCCCAGCGCTGACGGGTGTTAGATTCTTTCTGCCATCAGGCACAACTCCATCCACCCGCACGCAGGGGAAGCCGGTCCGAGTCCGGCGCTGACCCGCAACCGTAGGCCGCCGAGAGGTGGCGAGCCGGAGCACCTGCTGTGGGACATCTACCGATCCACGCTGTCGAGGACCACACGTGACGGGCCGCCAGGTCTTTCCGTGCTGCAGCGGGAAGGACACGCATGAAGAGCATCACCCTCCGCCGCCTCGGTGCGGCCGTCATCGCCCCGGCGCTCGCCGCCGGCATGGTCGTGGCCGCGCCATCCGCGCAGGCCGCACCCAACGTGAACGAGACCGCCGCCGCCACGTGGCTCGCCGCACAGCCGGGCGGAGACGACCTGTTCACGAGCTACTACGCGGACTTCGGGACCGGTGACCCGGTCAGCTTCGTCGACTACGGACTCAACCTCGATCTCTACACGGCGCTGACCAGGCTCGGCGCCACCGCGAAGGCCGAGGCCGTCTACGACGCGACGGTCGAGCACGCTGACGAGTACACGGACTCGTTCGGCACCCGTTACGCCGGCGCGGTGGGCAAGCTGGCCGCGACGGTCCAGGCGCACGGGGACGATGCCAGTGACCTGGGCGGTCGCGACCTCATCGCCGATCTCGAGGCGCTGCTGGTGACCTCGGGCGACGAGGCCGGGCGCGCCAAGGACTCGCCCGACAGCGAGTTCCAGTCGACCAACATCCTCAACCAGGGATGGGTCGTGCGAGCGCTCGCGAACGCCGACAGCGCCGACGCCACCCTGGCGACGGACTTCCTGCTCAAGCAGCAGTGCAACGACGGCTCGTTCCGGGAGGACGTCGCCGCAACGCCGTGCACCACCGACCCCGGCAGCGTCGACGGCACCGCCTTCTCGATCCTGTCGCTCGCCGTCGCGGCGAAGGCTGGCGTCGCGGGTCTGCAGGACGACATCGACGACGCTGCGGCGTGGCTGGTCTCGTCGCAGGGCGCCGACGGATCGTTCGCCGACGCGGGAGCGGTCAACACCAACAGCACGGGTCTGGCGGCCTCGGCGCTCGTGGCGACGAGTCATCCGACGGAGGCGAACGCCGCTGCCGTGTGGATCGCCGGTCGTCAGGTGACGGTGGCGCCCGAGGCGGGCGCGATCGCGCTCAACGACGCTGACGTGTCGGCGGCTCAGGGCTCCGCGATCGCCGACCTCGATCGTGACCGTTACGTCCGCGCCTCGGTGCAGGCGGCTCTGGGACTCAGTGCGTTGCTGCCCGCGACGTTCGCAGCAGCTCCGCCGGCCGGGTACGTCCGCGCCGGCTCGGCCACGACCCTGACGGCGACCGGTCTCGTCCCCGGTGAGAAGTTCACGGCGAGCGTCGCCGGCGGCAGCACGGTTCGCGGCACGGCCGATGCGTCCGGCAGGGCGACCGCGGTCATCACCGCTCCGGCGACCAGCGGCACGAGGTCCTTCACGGTGGTCGGCTCGACGCCGGCGCGCCAGGGTGCGGCGAACGTGACCGTCCTGGCGGCGCGCAAGCTCCCGACGACGATCCGCTCGAAGAAGCTCAGGAAGAAGGCGCGCCAGCAGGTTGTCGTCAAGGGCCTCCAGCCCGGTGAGCCGTTCCAGATCCGCTACCGCGGCAAGCAGATCAAGACGGGCAAGGCCAACAGCAAGGGGCGGGTCATCCACTCCTTCAGCGTCGGTGGCTCGAAGGGCCGCAAGTCCGTCAACGTCTACGGCCTGTTCACCGGTCGCAAGGGCACCAAGTCCTTCACGGTCAAGTGATTCGCCGTCTGGCCTCCCTGCTCGCCGCGCTGCTCCTGGGCAGCGCGGCGGGTGTGGTTGCGGCGGCCGGTCCGGCCGCGGCCGCAGCGTGCCCGGCGGGCACCGGCGTCACCGTCGTCGTCGGCTCGAGCGTCTCGTGCGACAGCGACGGTGGCGGTCCGGCGTCCGCCAACTTCCGCGACACCGGGCACACGCTGACGCCCGTCGACCGTCAGCCCGGTTTCGTGTGCCAGGTCGACGGTGCTCCCAGCTCCGCCAGCTGCGTCAACACCCCGCCGGCCGATGCGTACTGGGGACTGTTCTGGTCCGACGGGACGTCCGGCACGTGGGTGTACGCGAGCCAGGGTGTCGGGACCCTGAAGGTCCCGGCCGGTGGCTCGGTCGCGTTCGTGTTCCAGACCGGCAGCGCCAAGACCTACCCGGGTGTCGACCCCGGCACTGCCGCGTCGGCCCCGAGTCCGACCACGCGGCCGTCGCCCACGTCGACGTCCCCGACCAAGAAGCCGGCCGTCAAGCCGAGCAGGAAGCCGGCGGCGAAGCCCACTGCGACCGCGGCCGCACCGACGGCAGGCGCCACCGCGACGCCGGAACCCACGGCGTCCGCGACGACGACGCCGGAGCCCACCGCCGAGGCGACGACGCCGAGCCCCAGCGCGACGGCAACGACGAAGGCCCCGGAGCCGTCCGACGAGGTCGAGCGGACGAGCAGCGACGTGAAGGACGACGGGGGCTCGGGGTCGTCGCTCGGCTGGGTCGCCGGAGTGCTGGTCGTCGCCCTGCTCGGCGGCATGGGTGCCGTGCTGTGGCGACGCAGGGCAGCGGGCGGCTCGTCATAGGAACCGTCCTGCCGCGTGACCTGCACCCAGGGGCCTGGTGGATCTGGTCCCTGGGTCTGGCCGCCGCGGTGTCCCGCATGGCCAACCCGGTCCTGATCGTGCTGATCGTGCTGGTTGCCTGCTTCGTCGTGCTGGCGCGGCGCACGGAGGCCCCGTGGGCCCTGTCGTTCCGGTTGTACCTCTACCTCGGCCTCCTGATCATCACGATCCGGGTGGTCTTCCGGATCCTGGTCGGGGGCAGCGGCGGCGGGCCGGTGCTGTTCACGCTCCCGCGCATCCCGCTGCCCGAGGTCGCCCGCGGCATCGAGCTGCTGGGGCCGATCCATCGCGACTCGCTGCTGGCCGGCCTCTACGACGGCATGCGACTGGCCGCCATCGTGATCTGCGTCGGTGCCGCCAACACGCTGGCCAATCCCAAGCGGCTGCTCAAGTCGATGCCGCCGGCGCTGTACGAGGTCGGCACCGCGATCGTCGTCGCCCTGTCGGTCTTCCCGCAGCTCGCCGAGAGCGTGCAGCGCGTGCGCCGTGCGCGCCGGCTCCGGGGCGACCCGGGCAAGGGCATCGGTGCCCTGCGCCGGATCGTGGTGCCGGTGCTCGAGGACGCGCTCGAGCGGTCGATGACCCTCGCGGCGGGCATGGACGCGCGCGGCTACGGACGCTCGGGACAGGCGTCCCGGGCCGACCGGGTGCTGACGGGGACCCTGATGCTGGCCGGACTGACCGGGCTGTGCGTCGGCACGTACGCCTACCTCGACCACGAGGCGCCACGGGCCCTGGCGTGGCCGATGCTCGCGGCGGGCGCCGTCCTCGCGGCGCTGGGCTTCGTCGTCGCGGGCCGACGGGTGGCGCGGACGCGGTACCGGCCCGACCGTTGGCGCGCGGGGGAGCTCGTCGCCGTCGCGTCGGGCCTCACCGTGGCCGTGCTGACCTACGTCATCGCCGATCGCCGACCCGACGTCATCCTGCCGACCGTCGCCGAGGGCCCGACACTGACCGTCGCGGCGCTCGTGGCTGTCATGATCGGACTCGTGCCGGCCTTCCTGACCCCGCCCCCGGCGCTCGACCCGATGGCGGAGGTGCGCCGATGATCGAGCTGCGCGGCCTCACGTTCCGCTACGACGGCGCACCCCGGCCGGCGCTGCGCGACGTCGACCTGGCACTCCCGGAGGGCGAGCTGGTGCTGGTGGCCGGCCGTACCGGCTCCGGCAAGTCGACGCTGCTGGGCACCTTCAACGGCCTGGTGCCGCACTTCAGCGGCGGCGAGCTGGCCGGCGACGTGCTGGTCGACGGCGAGTCGATCCGCGGACGTGCACCTCGCGAGCTGGCCGACCGCATCGGCTACGTCGGGCAGGACCCGTTGGCCGGCTTCGTCAGCGACATCGTCGAGGACGAGCTGGCGTACGGCATGGAGCAGCTCGGCCTGGACGCCCGGACGATGCGGCGACGGGTCGAGGAGACCCTCGACATCCTCGGCATCGCGGCGCTGCGATCGCGTCCGCTCCGGACGCTCTCGGGCGGCCAGCAGCAGCGGGTCGCGATCGGCGCGGTGCTGACGATGCATCCGCGGATCCTCGTGCTGGACGAGCCGACGTCCGCCCTCGACCCGACCGCCGCGGAGGACGTCCTGGCGACGCTCGCGCGGCTCGTGGACGACCTCGGGCTGACCGTCGTGCTGGCGGAGCACCGCATGGAGCGGGTCATCCCGTTCGCCGACCGGCTCGTGCTGGTCGAGGACAGCCGTGTGCGGGACGGGTCGCCGGCCGAGCTGCTGGTCGACTCGGCCGTGGCCCCGCCCGTCATCGAGCTCGGACGCCTCGCGGGGTGGTCGCCGCTGCCGCTGTCGGTCCGCGAGGCGAGGCGCGCGAAGGCGTCCCTGGGCGCACTGCCCGAACCGGTCGCCGTCAGCCTGTCCCCGGCCGATCCCGTGCTCACGGCCACCGGAATCACCGTCACCTACGGATCGCTGGTGGCCGTGCGCGAGGTCGACCTGGTGGCCTCCGCCGGCCGCGTGACGGCGCTGATGGGTCGCAACGGCTCCGGCAAGTCGTCCCTGCTGTGGGCCGTGCAGGGCACCGGGAAGCGCCGGTCGGGCACGGTCGACGTGGACGGACGCGATCCCGGCACGCTCTCGAGCAGCGAGGCGCGGGCCCTCGTCGGTCTGGTGCCGCAGACCGCGAGCGACCTGCTCTACCTCGAGACGGTCGACCAGGAGTGCTCGGCGTCGGACGACCAGGCCGACGCCCCGGCCGGCACGTGCCGCGGCATCCTCGACCGGCTGGCACCGGGCATCCCGGGTGACTCGCATCCCCGCGACCTGTCCGAGGGCCAGCGGCTGTCGCTCGTCCTGTCGATCGTGCTGACGGCCCGGCCGCGCGTCATCGCGCTCGACGAGCCCACGCGCGGCCTCGACTACACCGCCAAGGCCGAGCTCGCGGCGATCCTCGGTGAGCTCACGGCCGACGGACGGTCCGTCCTGCTGGCGAGCCACGACGTCGAGTTCATCGCCCACGTCGCCGACGAGTGCGTCGTCCTCGCGGACGGCGAGGTGGTCTCCGCCGGACCGACGGCACGCGTCCTGGCGGAGTCGCCGGCGTTCGCGCCGCAGGTGTCGAAGATCCTCGGACCGGCGTGGCTGACGGTCGACCAGGTTGAGGCGGCCCTCGCATGACGGGCACGAGCGCCATCGCGCTGCGACCGCGCTCGATCGCCGTCCTGACGGTGGCATCGGTCGCGGGGCTGATGATGTTCATCTGGCCGCTCCTGCTCGTGCCCGACCCGGACGCCGCCCGCGTCGACCCGCCGTTCTTCTTCATGATCCTGCTGCCGCTCGTCGTCGGCGTGGTCGTCGCGGAGCTCACCGAGGGCGGGATGGACTCCAAGGCGCTCGCGATGCTCGGCGTCCTCACCGCGATCAACGCGGCGCTCCGGGCGATGGGGGCCGGCACCGCGGGCATCGAGCTGGTGTTCTTCCTGCTGATCCTGTCGGGGCGGGTGTTCGGCGCCGGCTTCGGCTTCGTGCTCGGCTGCACGTCCCTGTTCGCGTCGTCGCTGCTGACGTCGGGCGTCGGGCCGTGGCTGCCGTTCCAGATGCTGGCGTCGGCCTGGATCGGCATGGGCGCGGGGCTGCTGCCTCGGCGGCTCACCGGCAGGGCGGAGATCGCGCTGCTCGTCGTCTACGGCGTGATCTGCTCGTACCTCTACGGACTGCTGATGAACCTGCAGTCGTGGCCGTTCATCCTGGGCATCGAGGTGCCGGGCCACGAGGGCGGGCTGTCGTTCGTCCCGGGAGCCGGTCTGCTCGACAACCTGCACCGCTTCGGCGTCTACACGCTGCTGACCTCGACGGCCGGCTGGGACACCGGTCGGGCCATCACCAACACCCTCGCGATCATCGTGCTCGGACCGGCGATCCTGGCGACGCTGAGACGTGCCGCGCGACGGGCCCGATACGTCCCGAACATCTTGGGGCGGACAGGATGACGGCATTTGCCCCGATGGCCGGTAGGGTGGACAGCAGTTGCACGACGTTGGGCTGTACGAACGAATGACGTTCCATCACTGGTCTTGATTTCTTCTCGGTTGGATGTGTGTCGCGACGGCCGCTCGCGAAAGGCGTGAGTGGCAATTCGCAGAAGGAGCAAGACTATGGCTACAGGAACTGTCAAGTGGTTCAACGCTGACAAGGGCTTCGGATTCATCGCCCCGGACGACGGCAGCGAGGACGTGTTCGCGCACTTCTCCGCCATCGCGTCGAGCGGTTACCGCTCGCTGGACGAGAACCAGAAGGTCGAGTTCGACGTCGAGCAGGGCCAGAAGGGTCTGCAGGCGACGAACATCCGTCCCCTCTGATCCTCTGAGATGAACTGAGCCTGGCTCAGTCCCTCGATCAGCACGAACCCCCCGGAGCCCGGCTCCGGGGGGTTCGTCGTTCGCGGGGTGTCCGCCCGCTCATAGGGTGGGGGCATGACCGGACCCGTCACCGTCTCCATCACCCGGCGCGTCGACCCCTCGCAGGAGGACCAGATGCTCGCCTGGCTGCGGGCCGGCATGGAGCTGGCGGAGCGGTTCGACGGCTTCCTCGGATCGGGTTGGGTGCGCCCGGCGGTCGACTCGACGGAGTGGCACATGCTCTACCGCTTCGGCTCGCCCGCGGCGCTGGAGAGCTGGGAGCTGTCGGCGCAGCGTCGCTGGTGGCTCGACTCCGCGCAGGGCTTCGTCGACGAGGCGTCGCGCGAGCACCGGACGGGCATCGAGGGCTGGTTCGACGAGCCGTCCAGCGTCGACGTGCAGGACCTGCGCCCCGCGGTGCGACCGCCGCCGCGCTGGAAGCAGATGTGCTCGATCTTCATCGTGTTCTTCCCGCTGAGCCTCGTCGCCAACGAGCTCGGCCGCATCTACCTGAGCGACTGGTGGCTGCCGGCGCGCGTGCTGCTGACGGTGTGCGTCATGACGCCGCTGATGACGTACGTCCTCCTGCCGTGGGTCACGCGGCTGCTCGCGCCGTGGCTGCACAAGGCGCGGGCATGAGCGCGCACCAGCGGGTGGATCGATGACGGGGGCGTTGCTGGTCGCCGGGACGACGTCCGACGCCGGCAAGAGCATCCTGACCACGGGGCTGTGCCGCGCCTTCGCCCGCCGCGGCCTGAAGGTGGCGCCCTACAAGGCGCAGAACATGTCGAACAACTCGATGGTGTGCCTCGGCCCGGACGGCGTGGGGGCCGAGATCGGTCGGGCGCAGTGGATCCAGGCGCTGGCCGCGCGCGCGACGCCCGAGGCGGCGATGAACCCCGTGCTGCTCAAGCCGGGCGGCGACCGGGCCAGCCACGTCGTCGTCATGGGACAGCCGGCGGGCGAGATCAGCTCGGCCGAGTTCATCGGCGGCCGGACGCACCTCGCCGCCGCCGCCCACGGCGCGTACGACGACCTCGCGTCGCGGTACGACGTCATCGTCTGCGAGGGCGCGGGCAGCCCGGCCGAGATCAACCTGCGGGCCGGCGACTACGTCAACATGGGCCTGGCGCGTCACGCCGACATCCCCACGATCGTCGTCGGCGACATCGACCGCGGTGGGGTGTTCGCGGCGATGTTCGGCACGGTCGCCCTGCTGGAGCCGGACGACCAGCGGCTCGTCGCCGGCTTCGTCGTCAACAAGTTCCGCGGCGACGAGGCGTTGCTGGCGCCGGGGCTGGAGCGCCTCGAGGCGCTGACCGGACGCCGGGTCTACGGCGTCCTGCCGTGGAGCGCCGACCTGTGGCTCGACTCCGAGGACGCCCTCGACCTCGCCGGCCGCCGTGCGGTCGACCGTGACGCCGCGCTGCGGGTCGCCGTCGTCCGGCTGCCGCGCATCAGCAACTTCACCGACGTCGACGCGCTGGGACTCGAGCCGGGCGTCGACGTGCTCTTCGCGAGCGATCCGAGGGACCTCACGGACGCCGACGTCATCGTCCTGCCCGGGACGCGCGCGACGATCTCCGACCTGCGGTGGCTGCGGTCGCGCGGCCTCGACCGGGCGATCCTCGACCACGCGGCGGCGGGACGTCCGGTGCTCGGCATCTGCGGCGGCTTCCAGATGCTCGGACGGACGATCGCCGACCCGGACGGCGTCGAGGGCGACGCCGGGGCGTCCGTCGAGGGGCTGGGTCTGCTCGACGTGACGACGACGTTCGCGCCCGACAAGGTGCTGCGGCTGCCGGCGGGTCACGCGCTCGGCGCGGAGGCGTCCGGCTACGAGATCCACCACGGCCGCATCGCCCGGGGCGACGACGAGGAGTTCCTCGGCGGTGCGCGGGCCGGACACGTGTTCGGGACGATGTGGCACGGCAGCCTGGAGTCCGACGGCCTTCGGCGGGCCTTCCTGGCCGAGGCGTCCGCGATGGTCGGGCGGCCGTACGAGCCGTCCGACGTGAGCTTCGCCGAGCGCCGCGAGGCCCGTCTCGACCTGCTCGGCGACCTCGTGGAGCAGCAGCTCGACGTCGAGGCACTGCTGTCGCTGGCCGAGCACGGTGCGCCGTCCGGCCTGACCGTGCTGCCTCCGGGGCTCGGATGATCCTGCTGCTCGGTGGCACCTCCGAGGCGCGGGAGCTGGCGGTCCTGCTGCTGGACGCCGGCGAGCGCTTCGTCTCGACCCTGGCCGGCCGGGTCGCGAAGCCGCGGCTGCCGGTCGGTGCGGTGCAGATCGGTGGCTTCGGCGGCGTCCGGGGGTTGCGCGCCTACCTCGGCGAGCACAGGGTCACGGCCGTCGTCGACGCCACACACCCGTTCGCCGAGGGGATGAGCGCCAACGCCGAGGCGGCCTGTGCGGCCGAGGGCGTCCCGCTGCTGCGGCTCGAGCGTCCCGGCTGGTCGGAGGCGCCCGGGGCCGACCGGTGGCACTGGGTCGACGACCACGACGAGGCCGCGGGACTGACCGCGACGCTCGGCGACCGGCCGTTCCTGACGGTGGGTCGCCAGTCGCTCGACCGGTTCGTGCCGCCCCTGGCGGGCAAGGCCGCGGTCGTCCGGGTCGTCGACGCACCGACGTTCGAGCTGCCAGAGCCGTGGACGCTCCTGCGCAGCCGCGGCCCGTACGAGCTCGACGGCGAGCGATCGCTGATGGCGACGCTGGACGTGCTCGTGACCAAGGACTCCGGTGGCACCTACACGTGGCCCAAGATGCGGGTCGCGACCGAGATGGGCATCCCGGTCGTGATCGTGCGACGGGCCGCCGTGGCGTCCGGCGTCGAGATCGTCACGGACGCGGCCGCTGCCGCCGCCTGGGTCGCGCGGCGATCACGGCACTGACCACGAGCGCGCCGACCCCCACGGCGTCCGCGAGGCGCACGGAGCGGGCGATGTCCGCGGTGGCGGGCGGACGGCCGTCGCCGAGGGTCGGCCGGTGCTCGACCCGGGTGCCGTAGACGTTCGTGCCCCCCAGCCGGACGCCGAGCGCTCCGGCGAACGACGCCTCGACGGGGCCGGCGTTGGGACTGGGGTGACGTCGGGCGTCGCGGGTCCACGCCCGGAAGGCTGCCGCGGTGCTGCCACCGACCACCGGTGCGAGGACGGCTCCGAGCAGCGCGGAGAGCCGGGCCGGGGCGAGGTTGAGGACGTCGTCGAGCCGCGCGGACGCCCAGCCGAAACGGCGGTACCGGTCGCTGCGGTGGCCCACCATGGCGTCGAGGGTGTTGGCCGCGCGATAGGCGACCAGTCCGCCGATGCCGCCGGCAGCCCCGGCCAGCAGGGGCGCGACGACGGCGTCCGAGGTGTTCTCGGCCACCGACTCGACGGTCGCACGGGAGATCTCGGCGGCGTCCAGGTCGCTCGGGTCACGGCCGACGAGGTGGGTCAGCTGCTCGCGGGCGGCGGGAAGGTTGCCGGCCTCCAGCCAGGCGTGGACGTGCCCGGCCTCGCGACCCAGCGAACGTCCCCCGATCACGGCCCAGGTCGTGGCAGCGGTCAGCAGGGTGCGGGCGAGGGGATGTGTGGCTGCCCGGTCGGCCACGATGCCGGCGGCCGCGGTGCCGCCGACCAGGACCGCCGTGTACCCGGCGCCGGTCGTGCGGTCGTCCGCCCACATGCGCTGCTCCAGGCGTCCGGCCACGGTGCCGAAGCCGGCGACGGGGTGGAACCGGGACGGGTCGCCGAGCACGCGGTCGGCGGCGAAGCCGAGGACGAGACCGATGGCTCGTGATCGCATGAGGGGCTCCCGTGGCAGTAGTGTCGTGTCGACACTAAGGCAGGTCCCATGAAGGTTCTGGTCACGGGCGGCGTGCGCTCGGGCAAGTCGTTCCACGCGGAGTCGCTGCTGGTCGCGGAGCCGCACGTCACGTACGTCGCGCCGGGGCCCGAGGCCGACATCGACACCGACCCCGAGTGGGCCGCCCGGGTCGCGATCCACCGCGCACGACGGCCGGACCACTGGGACACGATCGAGACCCACGACCTCGCGGCCGCCGTCCGTGGGGCCGAGGGTGCGGTGCTGATCGACTGCCTCGGCACCTGGCTGACGTCGGTCATCGACGAGCTCGACGGCTGGGACCAGCTGCGGGACGACTGGGAGCCCGTCCTGCACGATCGCCTGGCCGACACCGTCGAGGCGATCTCGGAGCACCAGGGCACGGTGGTCGCGGTGACCAACGAGGTCGGCATGAGCGTCGTCCCGGAGCACCGGTCCGGCCGGGTCTTCCGCGACCTGCTGGGCATCGTCAACCAGCGGGTCGCGCAGGAGTGCGACGACGTGCTGCTGGTCGTCGCCGGACGGACGCTCCGCCTCTGACGTGGTGGACCGTCACCCCGCGAACAGGTGCGCGAACGCCGTGGCGTCGACGTCCGCCAGGGTCGGCGGGTCCCAGCGGGGCGAGCGGTCCTTGTCGATGACCTGGGCGCGGATGCCCTCGACCATGTCCGGGACGCCGAGCAGGTACGTGGAGACGGCGAGGTCCTGGTCGAGCGCCGCCCGCAGGTCCGGCAGCCTCGCCGCACGGCGGAGGGCGGCCAGCGTGAGGACGACCGCCGTGGGGGAGCGTGCCTCGATCTCGTCGGCGGCCAGCCCGGCCTCCGGCACGTCCGAGGCGCGGAGGCGCGAGGTGATCGCCAGGACGTCCTCACCGGCGTAGGCCTCGTCGATCCACCGGTGCTGTGCGGCGAGGGCGGACGGAGGCGCGGGCGAGGACAGTCGTTCCAGCACGGCGTCGGCGGGGTCCGTCTCGAGCGCACCCTCCAGCTCGGGCAGCCTCTCGCTGGGCACGAGCACGTCGGCCATGCCGAGCGCGATCGTGTCCGCGCCGTCGGCGTCGGCCGCGGTGAGCGCGAGATGCGTCCCGAGCTCGCCGGGCGCATGCGCCAGGAGCCACGGACCGCCGACGTCCGGCACGAAGCCGATGCGGGTCTCGGGCATCCCGACCGACGTCCGCTCCGTGACGACACGGTGCGAGGCGTGCGCGGAGATGCCGACGCCACCGCCGAGCACGATGCCGTCCATCAGCGCGACGACCGGCTTGGGGTAGGTCGCGATGGTGTGGTCGAGCACGTACTCGTCGCGCCAGAAGTCGACGGACTCCGTCGTGCCGTCCTGCGCCGATCGGTACATGCCCTGGAGGTCCCCGCCGGCGCACAGGCCACGGTCACCGCTGCCGGTCACGAGCACCGTGGCGACCGAGTCGTCGTCCGCCCACGCGTCGAGCGCGGCTTGCATCAGGTCGACCATCTCCGGCAGCAGGGCGTTGATCGCGCGCGGACGGTTGAGCGTCAGGACGCCGAGACGTCCCCGCTGCTCGACGAGGACGAGTGCGTCGTTCATGTGGCCCCCAGGAGCATCGTGGCGAGACTGACCTCGATCGCGGCGCCGAAGACGTCGCCGGTCACGCCGCCGAATCGTCGCACACAGCGGTGGGTCAGGGCGGCGCCGACCGCCAGGGCGGCGACGGCGACGACGAGGCCCCGCCACCAGTCGAGCCCGGCCCACTCGAGGACCGCGACGGACGAGGCGGTGACGACGACCCAGGTCACCGCGGTGACGGCCCGCGGCACCGTCCCTGCGTAGGTGGCCGCGAGGCCGTTGCCGCGGGCAGCCGGGACACCCCGCGCGCACGTCACGGCGAGGATCGCGCGCGAGGCGCAGACGAGGAAGCCGGCGACGACGGGCCCGCGCGGCATCGACAGGACCGCGGCGAGGGACGCGGCCTGGACGCCCAGGACGACGACGAGCGCCGCGGACCCGGCGGGCCCGGACGTCCCGCCCTTCATGACCTCGAGCGACCGCTCCCGGTCGTACGAGGCGGTCAGGGCGTCGGCGACGTCCGAGAGCCCGTCGAGGTGCAGCGCCCGGCTGCCGAGGGCGAGCGCGCCGACCGCGACCGCGGCGACGGCCAGCGGGGACAGCTCGAGCTCGCGGCCGCCCCAGCCGATCAGGCCGACGAGCACGCCGAGAGGCACGACCGCGAGCGGCGCCAGGAGCATCGCGCCCCCGGCGACCCGGCGGTCGACCGTCGACGGGTGGCCGACCCGCAGCGCCGTGAGGGTGCCGACCGAGAGCCGCCAGGCGTCGAGGAGCATCAGCCGAGGTCGGAGAGGAGCGCGACCTCGGAGAGCAGCAGGGCGGCCGACCGCACGATCGGCACGGCGGCGACGGCGCCACTGCCCTCGCCGAGCCGCATGCCGAGGTCGAGGACCGGCTCGAGGCCGAGCTTGTCGAGCGCGACCGACTGGGCCGGTTCGGTCGACCGGTGTCCTGCGGCGAACCAGGCGGCGGCACCGGGCTCGAGGCGATCGGCCATGACCGCCGCCGCGACGGAGATGACGCCGTCGAGCAGGACGGGGACGCCGGCGCGGGCCGCTGCCGCCATGAAGCCGGCGGCCGCCGCGAGGTCGGCGCTGCCGAGAGCGGTCAGGGTGTCGACGGGGTCGGCCACGCGGTCACCGGCACGATCGATCGCCTGCTGGACGATCTCGGTCTTGCGGGCGAGGCCGGCCTCGTCGACGCCGGTGCCACGGCCGGTCACCTCGGACGCCGGGAGTCCCAGCGATGCGGCGATGAGCGCCGCCGCGGGGGTCGTGTTGCCGATGCCCATGTCGCCGCTGACGAGCAGCTGCGCGCCTGCGGCGATCTCCTCGGCGGCGACGGTCCCACCGGCGGCGATGGCCTGTGCGGTCTCCGCCGACGTCAGGGCGTCCTCGAGGTGGATGGCGCCGCTGCCGCGACGGACCTTGAACGCCGTCACCTCGGGTGCCACGCCGACGAGCTCGTCGTCCACCCCGAGGTCGAGCACCCGCACCGTCACGTCGTGCTGCGCGGCGAGGACCGACACGCCGGCCTTGCCGGCGAGGAACGTCCGCACCATCGCCGGGGTGATGGCCTTCGGGAAGGCGGAGACGCCGTGGTCGGAGACCCCGTGGTCGCCGGCGAAGATCACCGCGCGAACGCGGTCGACCGGGACGGGCGGCACGTGTCCCTGGGTCGCAGCGACCCACACCGCGAGGTCGCCCAGCCGTCCGAGCGCTCCGGGGGGCGTGGCGAGCCCCGCCAGCCGCTCGACCGCAGCCGAGCGGACGGACGCGGACGGCGGGGCGACGGTCACAGGCTGGCCGCCAGGTCCTTGCGGGCGGCCTTGACCGCCTCCTGCTCGTACAGCCTGCCGACGAAGCCGGCGAGGATGACGCCGATCGCGGCCCACATCGTCGCGTTGGTCATGAGCGAGGCGCGGCGGAAGTACCAGAGCGTGTCACCCGGGAAGTCGCCGATCTCGTTGACGGTCGGCAGCAGCAGACCCGTCACGACGACGACCGCGAGGAAGACGCCGGCCGACAGCAGCAGCGTCCGGTACGTGCCGAGCTGGGTGAGGAGGCGGCGGGCCAGCAGCACGACACCGATCATCGCGAGGACGGAGACGGCCTGGATCGTGAAGTAGTAGAGCGTCCGGTCGCCGAGGGTGTCCTCGTTGCCGACGGCCGGGGGGGTGGCCGGATACTTCACGAACGGCACGAGCGTGAACGCGACGTAGCCGAGCAGTGCGACGAGCGCGGTGGACTGGCTCGGCCGCAGGCGGCCGATGCGTCCCGCGGCGAAGGCCGAGACGAGGCCGACGACGCCGCCGATCGCGGTGCTGACCGCGAAGATGCCGGTGGCCAGGCCCCACGTCGACTGGTTGTCGCGCGACACCTCGGTGCCGGCGTCCTCCTCACCGTGCGAGTGGGAGTGGCCGTCGGAGGCGGGCGCGTCGTCGGCCGGCGCAGCGGCGCCGGCCTCCTCGACGGCGATGGCGGCGTCGACCTGCGGCTCACCGACGGTGTACGCGACGGCGAAGGTGAAGATACCGGCGAGCAGACCTGCGAGCAGGCCGCGGACCAGGAAGGTACGAGGGGTCATGGATGTCTCCGGGTGTCGCAAGAGGACCGGCCGCCGCGGGGGCTGGCCGGTTCAGGGGCTGGTGCTGATCGAGGAGAGGATCAGTGGCAGGGGAAGCCGAGCAGGTGGCGTCCGTCGTGGACCCACTCGTGGATGGCGTTGCCTGACGGGATCGACACGATGCCCTGGTCGGCGCTGATGAAGAACAGCACGATGGCGGCGATGAGGAAGACGAATGCGGCCCACGGAGCGAGCTGGCCGACCGGGATGGTCGGGATCTCGAGCTCGGGGGTGGCGGTGACCTGCGACATGGATGCTCCTGATGGGATGAGTGCGTCCCGTAGATGGATGTGCCACCACGCCGTCGGGTCTGGCTTCGCCGCAGGTTCGCTGGGGCGTCACAGTAGCGCGACTGCGCCGGATTCTCACCGGCTTCCTCGGGTGTGGTCCTTGCATCCTAGGGATGCGCGGTGCCCACGGTCAACGAGGGGGTAGGGAGACGCTCACCTCGCGGGTCGACGGGTCGACCGTCGTGATCGATCCGTTCGCCGCCGGCGCAGGCCGTTGCCCGCTCAACAGCCCCACCGCCAGGCCGATCGTGTCACCGTGGCTGACGACGGCCGTGTTCGCCGGCAGGTCGCGGTCGAGACCGTACTGGTCAAGGACGTGCTGCACCCGTACGAGGACGTCGGTGTAGTTCTCGTCGAGGCCCTTCTCGAGCAGCAGCGGCTCGATCTCGACGTCGACACCGAGTCGCCGGCCGATGATCTCCGCGGTCTCGAGGGCTCGCGTGGCGGGTGAGCTGAGCAGCCGGACGACGCCCCGGTCGGCGAGCGCGTCGGCGGCGTGCGCGGCCTGCTCGCGTCCCAGGTCGGTCAACGGCGGACTGAGCTCCTGGCCCTGCATGCGGTCCATGACGTTCCAGGTCGACTGGCCGTGACGCACCCAGAGGATCATGCGCCGGCCGCCGTCAGCCCGGGGATGGCGGCGACGTCGCCGATGACCGCGACCGCGGGTGCGCCGAGCCCCGCGACCGACGCAGCGTCGTCGACCGTGGCCAGCGTCGCGCGGACGACGCGCTGGCTGGGCATGGCGCCGTCAGCGACGACGGCGGCCGGGGTGCCGGGTGCGAGGCCGCCCTCGATCAGGGCGGTGCAGATGGCCCCCAGGGTCCGGACGCCCATCAGCACCACGATCGTCGTGCCGGAGCACGCGAGGGCGGTGTAGTCGAGCGTGCTGTCGTCATGCCCCGGCGGCACGTGCCCGGAGATGACGGTGAAGCCCTGGGTCAGCCCCCGGTGGGTGACGGGGATGCCGGCCAGCGCGGGCGCGGCGATCGCCGAGCTGACGCCGGGGACGACGCGCGTCTCGATGCCGGCGTCGACGCAGGCGATCAGCTCCTCGCCGCCACGGCCGAAGACGAAGTTGTCGCCGCCCTTGAACCGGACGACGTGGCAGCCCGACTTCGCATGCTCGACCAGGAGCCGGTTGATCTCCTCCTGGCTGGTCGACCGTCCGCCGGGGATCTTGGCGACGTCGATGACCTCGGTGCCCGGGCGGGCCCAGCCGAGAGCGGCGAGCGGTGCGAGCCGGTCGGTGACGATGACGTCTGCGGACTCGATCGCGGCACGTCCGGCGACCGTGACGAGCCCCGGATCGCCCGGTCCGCCGCCGACGAGCGTGACCGACCCGGTGCCGAGGATGCGTTCCTGGGGCCCCGACGCGTGGCCCTTGAGGACGAGGTCGAAGGCGCCGAGGTCGGCCGGCTCGTCCCGGTGCCAGGTGATGAGGCCACGGTCGACGAGGTCCTCGATCGTCGCGGTGACCTCGTGGGCGGCGACGGTGACCGTCGCGCCGCCGTCGAGCAGGGCGGCGACCTGGCCGGCGGCGCGGATGTCGCCGCCGATGACGACGGCGCTCATGCCGGTGACGTTCAGGTCCATGGGCCCGTCCCCTCGATGCGCAGGGTCGCCAGCAGCTTGCGCGTGGTGTCGGGGCGACGCACCGCGATGCGCGCCGAGGAGTCGTCGAGGCCGGGGAACGTGTCGGCCCGGCGCAGGGCGTACCCGGCGCCGCGGAGCCGTTCGTGGGCGCCGTGCCCGACCCTGGCGAGGACGAACGGGGCGGCCGGGGCCACGAACGAGATGCCCAGCTCGGTCAGCCCGTCGGTGAGGACGGCCCGGTGCTGGGCGATCTGGGTCGTGCGGCGGGACGCCTCGGCGAGGGCCTGCTCGGACGCCGTCGCGGTCATCGCGGCGATCGCCTGTGCCGAGACCGACCACGGTGGCTGCTGCGCCCGCAGGTCGGCGAGGAGCTGCCGGCTGCCCAGCACGTAGCCGGCGCGGACGCCCGGGACCGACCACAGCTTCGTGAGGCTGCGGACGACCAGCAGGCCGGGCAGGAGCGCCCCGGCGAGCGAGTGCTGCTCGCCGGGCACGGAGTCCATGAACGCCTCGTCGACCACGACGACCCGGCCCGGACGCAGGAGCGAGCGGACCGCCTGCGCCGGGTGCAGGACGCTGGTCGGGTTGGTGGGGTTGCCGATCATGACCAGGTCGGCGTCGGCCGGGACGAGCGTCGGGTCGAGGGCGAAGCCGTTCGCGGGGTCGCACAGCACGTGCTCCGGGGAGTGGCCGGCGGCGATGAGCGCGGCGTCGGGCTCGGTGAACTGCGGGTGCACCACGACGGGACGCCGCCAGGGCCGGGCGCGGGCGATCAGCGTGAACGCCTCGGCGGCACCGGCCGTCGCCAGGACCTCCTCGGCCGGACGGGCGTGACGCCGGGCGATCGCGTGCTCCGCGCCGGACGCGTCGGGGTACGCGCCGACCGTGTCGAGGCTCGCGCGCAGGGCGTCGTCGAGCCAGCCGGGGCGCGGGGCGTCGTGGATGTTGACCGCGAAGTCCACGAGCCCGGCGGCCAGCTCCTGGTCGCCATGAAACGCGAGCGCCACGCTGGGACGGTCTACCACGGTCCCGCGGGAAACGGTCTCTGCCCGGGGCACATTCGCCGCGGGAGGAGCAGGTTTGCCGAGGGACCGTGGTGAACCGTCGTACGCGTGAACTCTGTCGGCGAAGCGCTGGGCCATCGTCGGGTGGCCGGCCCAGTGGGTGTGCAGGTACGAGGCGTGCAGGGTGTCAGAGCCGATGCCGTGGCCCTCGCCCTCGAGCAGCCACGCGGCGGTCGACGGCTCGACCGCGTCGACCAGCTTCGTGCGGTGGAACTCGTGCCCCGTCACACGGGTCCCGGCGACGCCCATGAGCTGGTCGGTCGGCACGACGACCGACCGGTACGACAGGGTCAGGCGCGGTGACATGACCGCGTCGGCGTCCACCGCGCCGACCATCGCGATGCCGTCCACCGACCGGCACAGGTACAGCAGCCCGGCGCACTCGGCGACGGTCGGCATGCCGGACCCGACGGCCACGCGGAGGGACTCCCGCAGGGGCTCGTTGGCGGCGAGACCCGCGGCGTGCACCTCGGGGAAGCCGCCTCCCAGGTACAGGCCGGCGGTTCCCTCGGGCAGGGCGTCGTCCGTCAGCGGGTCGAACGTGACGACGTCGCAACCGGCCGCTCGCAGCAGCTCCTCGGTCTCGGCGTACCGGAACGTGAAGGCCCGGCCGCCGGCCATCGCGACCACCGGACGTCCGCTCGTCGGGGCCGTCACCTCGGCGGCCGGGTCCCACGGCTCGGCGTCGAGGTCGGGGGCCGTGCGGGCGAGGGCCAGCAGCTGGTCGAGGTCGATCTTCTCGGCGATCTGCGCGGCCAGACGGTCGAGCGCGTGCGCGGCGTCGTCGCGCTCGTCGGCGGGGACGAGGCCGAGGTGGCGGGACGGTGCGACGATGCCGTCGTCGCGCTGCAGCACCCCGAGGACCGGGACGCCGGTCGACTCCAGCGCGCCGAGGACCTCGGTCGCGTGCCGCTCGGACCCGGCCTTGTTGACGATGACGCCGACGATGCGGACGCTCGGGTCGAACGCGACCATGCCCTGGACGACCGCGGCGACCGAGCGCGACGCGTGCGAGATGTCGACGACCAGGACGACCGGCGTCCGGGTGACCGTGGCGACGTGCGCGGTCGACGCGAAGCCGTGGCCGCCGATCTGCCCGTCGTACAGGCCCATGACGCCCTCGACGATCGCGAGGTCCGCGCCGCGCGCGCCGTGCAGGAGCAGCGGGACGAGCCGGTGCTCGCCGACGAGGTGCGGGTCGAGGTTGCGTCCGGGCTTGCCGGTCGCGAGCGCGTGGTAGCCGGGGTCGATGTAGTCGGGGCCGACCTTGTGGCACGAGACGTCGTGGCCGGCGCGGGTCAGCGCGGCCATCAGCCCGGTGGCGATCGTCGTCTTGCCGTGGCCCGACGCGGGTGCGGCGATGACGAGGCGGGGCAGGGCTACCACTCGATGCCTCGCTGACCCTTCTGGCCGTTGTCGAACGGATGCTTGACGTGCTGCATCTCCGTCACGAGGTCGGCGATCTCGACGAGCTTGGGGTCGGCGTGGCGTCCGGTGATGACGACGTACTGGCGTCCGGGACGGTTCGCGAGCGTGTCGACGACGTCGTCGACGTCGACCCAGCCCCACTTCATGGGGTACGTGAACTCGTCGAGGACGTAGAGGTCGTGGGTCTCGGCGGCGATGCGGCGCTTGACCTCGGCCCAGCCCTCGGCGGCGTCGGCGGCGTGGTCCTCGTCGGAGCCCTCCTTGCGCGACCAGCTCCAGCCCGAGCCCATCTTGTGCCACTCGACGGGCCCGCCCTCGCCGGTCTCGGCGTGCAGCTCGCCGAGGCGCTCGAGGACGGTCTGCTCACCGATGCGCCACTTGGCCGACTTCACGAACTGGAAGACGCCGATGTCCCAGCCCTGGTTCCACGACCGGATCGCGAGGCCGAACGCGGCGGTGGACTTGCCCTTGCCGGCGCCGGTGTGGACCATCAGCAGCGGCCGGTTGCGGCGCTCCCGGGTGGTGAGTCCGTCGTCGGGGACGGTCAGCGGCTGGCCCTTGGGCATCAGGCCGCTCCCGTCTCGGACAGGCCGCCGCGGACGACGTCGGTCAGCGCGGACGCCGACACCTCGCCCAGGGGGACGTACTCCGCCATGAGGTGGTCGGCGAGCTGGTGCGCCAGGCCCATCCGGAACGTGCCGGTCTCGCAGTCGATGACGAGGCTCGCGACACCGGTGGCCCCGAGGTGCGCGGCGACCTGGTGGGCGCGGGCGAGTGCGTGGTCGCCGTACGTCGCGCGTCCGTCGGTGATGACGACCAGCAGCGGACGCCGCCGGGGGTCACGGACGCGTTCGAGGCGGAGGACGTCCGCGGTCTTCAGCAGGGCCTCGGCCAGCGGCGTGCGTCCACCGGCCGGCAGCTCCGACAGGCGGGCGGCGGCGATGTCGATCGATCCGGTCGGCGGCAGGGCGAGCTCGGCACCGTCCTGGCGGAACGTGATCAGGCCGACCTTGTCGCGGCGCTGGTAGGCGTCCATCAACAGGGAGAGGATCGCGGTCTTGACCTGCTCCATGCGCTTGCGCGCGGCCATCGAGCCGGAGGCGTCGACGCAGAACAGGATCAGGTTGGACTCGTGTCCCTCCTTGATCGCCAGACGCAGGTCGGACGCCCGGAAGTCGAGGCCGCTCGACCCGAGGGCGCGGCCGCGGGCGATCTGGTGCGGCGCGGCGGCGCGGATCGTCTCGGTGAGGTGGATCGACCCGCCCTGGCCGGTGCGGGGCGCGGCGCCGATGCGGCGGCCCGTCTCGGTGATGGCCCGAGAGCGCCGTCCCGACTCGCCGGCGCCGGTGCCACCGACCGTGAACAGCTTCGGTCGGTAGGGCTGCTGCGGTGCGGCGACGGTCACCTCGTCCGTCCCGCCGGTCGACGCCTGCTGCTGCGGTGCCTGCTCCTGCTGGGACTGCTGTCCCGGCGACGCCGACGACTCGGCTGGAGGCGTCGTGTCGTGCGACCCGTCGCCGGCCGAGCCGGGCGGCGCCTCGGTCCCGGTGCCCTGGTCGCCGTCCGCGGCGGCCCCGTCGTCACCCGGCTCGCCGTCGTCGAGGCCGTCGGGCGTCGGCGGCTCCGGCTCGTCGTCGCCGAGGATCTGGTCGAGCAGGTCCTCGTCGATGCCGGGGGCGTCGAACGGGTTGCGACGACGGCGGTGCGGCAGGGCCAGGCGGGCGGCGGCACGGATGTCCTCGCGCGTGACCGAGGTGCGTCCGTTCCACGCAGCGTGCGCGGACGCGGCGCGGGCCGTGACGATGTCGGCGCGCATGCCGTCGACCTCGAACGCGGCGCAGACCTCGGCGATCTTGAGCAGCGCCCAGTCGCTGAGGTCGACCTGCTCGACGAGCTTCTGGGCGGCCTGGATGCGATCGGTCAGGGCGGCCTCGTCGTCGGCGAACCGGGACGCGAAGGCGTCGGGATCGGTCTCGTAGGCCAGCCGTCGGCGGACGACCTCGACGCGGGTCGCGGGATCACGCGGGGCGGCGACCTCGACCGTCAGGCCGAACCGGTCGAGCAGCTGCGGGCGGAGCTCGCCCTCCTCGGGGTTCATGGTGCCGACGAGGACGAATCGCGCGGCGTGCTCGACGGAGACGCCGTCGCGCTCGACCGTCGAGCGTCCCATCGCCGCGGCGTCGAGCAGCAGGTCGACGAGGTGGTCGTGCAGCAGGTTGACCTCGTCGACGTAGAGGATGCCGCGGTGGGCGCGGGCCAGCAGCCCCGGCTCGTACTCCGTGACGCCCTCCGACAGGGCCTTCTCGAGGTGGAGGGATCCGAGCACGCGGTCCTCGGTGGCGCCGACGGGCAGCTCGACGAGGCGCACCGACCTGGTCTCGGTCGCGGCGTCGGGGGCGAAGGGTCCGTCGGGCGACAGCGGGTGCGCCTCGCGGGGGTCGGACGAGAACCGGTCGCCCGCGATGACGTCGATGGGCGGCAGGATCGACGCCAGCGCACGGACCATCGTCGACTTGGCGGTGCCCTTCTCGCCGCGGACCAGCACACCGCCGATCGCCGGGGAGATCGTGGAGAGGGTCAGTGCGAGCGCCATGTCGTCGGATCCGACGACGGCGCTGAAGGGGTAGTGCTGTGGCATGTGGGGCTCCCGCTCGTCTGCCGACGGACGGCGGGCGCGGATGCGTCCACCGGTCAGGCGCGAGGCCGGTCTTCGGACTTCCCGGACTCTGCCGTGCAAGGACAGTGGTCTGGGTCACCGCAGCGGGCCCTGTGCCGGATTCTCACCGGCTTCCCGATTCTCCCCTCGCGGGGCACCTCGAGCCTTCTGCTGGCAAGACTAACGGCTGGCGTGCCCGCGTGGCCCGGGGTGGCGGTGGATCCTCCACCGTCCCGGGTCGATTTGGCGCCCGGACGGTGGAGGATCCACCGCGCCGGGGTGGGGCGGGCCCGCGGCCAGATATCGTCCACCCGTGAGCACACGAGTGACGGTCGTCGGTATCGGCGCGGACGGATGGGCAGGTCTCACCGAGGCGGCGCGGTCGCTGATCGACGGGGCAGCCGTCGTGCTGGGCGGTGAGCGGCACCTCGCGATGCTGCCGGACGTGCCGGAGCAGATCCGCGAGTCGTGGCCGTCGCCCCTGGTCGAGGGCCTGCCGTCGCTGATGCAGAAGTTCGAGGGGTACGAGGTCGTCGCCCTCGCCTCGGGCGACCCGCTGGTGTCGGGCATCGCCACGACGCTGGTCGAGGTGCTGGGCAAGGACGCCGTCACGGTCGTCCCTGCGCTGTCGTCGGTCGCGCTGGCCCGGGCGCGGATGCGCTGGTCGGCGGAGTCGACCGAGGTCGTGACGCTCGTCGGCCGCGACCCGCACCTGGTCGCCCGGTCGCTGGCCCCGGGGCTGCGACTGCTCGTGCTCTCGTCGGACGGCGACACCCCGGCCGAGGTCGCGGCCCTGCTGACCGCCGCGGGCTACGGCGCCAGCCCCATGACGGTGCTCGCCGATCTCGGCTCCGACACCGAGGCGCGGGTCGACGGCGTGGCCGCGTCATGGCGCGACCAGGAGTCGCCGGCCCTCAACGTCATCGCCGTCGAGCTCGCCAGCTCGGGTGCCCGACCGCTGGGATTCGTCGCCGGTCTGCCCGAGGACGCCTTCGAGCACGACGGACAGATCACCAAGCGGGACGTCCGCGCGTCCGCCCTCGCGCGGCTCGCGCCGATGCCCGGTCAGATGCTGTGGGACGTCGGCGCCGGTGCGGGGTCCGTCGGCATCGAGTGGCTCCGCGCGCACCCCACGTGCCGCGCGATCGCGATCGAGGCCCGGGAGGACCGCGCCGCCCGCATCTCGACGAACGCCTCGACGCTCGGCGTCCCGGCCCTGGAGGTCGTCGTCGGCAAGGCGCCCGAGGCGCTGGACGGGCTCGAGGCCCCGCACGCGATCTTCGTCGGCGGCGGTGCAACGGAGGCGGGGCTCGTCGACGCCTGCTGGGACGCGCTCCTGCCCGGCGGACGTCTTGTCATCCACGGCGTGACGCTCGAGACGGAGTCGCTGCTCGCCCACCGGTACGCCACGCTCGGTGGCGAGCTGACCCGCCTGCACGTCGAGCACGCGGCGCCGATCGGCACCTTCACGGGCTGGACGCCGGCGCGCGCCATCATGCAGTGGACCGTCGTGAAGCCGGACGCATGACCGTCCACTTCGTGGGCGCGGGCCCCGGCGCCGCAGACCTGCTGACGCTGCGGGCCGTGGCACTGCTCACCACCGCGGACGTGTGCGTCTACGCCGGCACCTACATCGACGAGGCGGTGCTCGGGCACTGCCCCGACGGCGCCCAGCTGGTCGACACCCAGGACCTCGACCTCGACCAGATCACGGCACGCCTGGTCGACGCCCACGCCGCGGGGCTCGAGGTCGTCCGCCTGACCTCCGGCGACCCGTCGATCTACTCGGCGCTGCACGAGATGACCAAGCGGCTGGACGCGCACGGCGTCCCGTGGGACGTCACCCCCGGCGTCGCGGCGTACGCCGCGGCGGCCGCCCTGCTCGGCGCCGAGCTGACCGTCCCGGAGGTCGTGCAGTCGGTCGTCCTGACCCGCACGCAGGCGCGGTCGACCGCGATGCCGTCGGGTGAGTCGCTGGCGCACTTCGCGGCGTCCGGCGCGACGCTCGTGCTGCACCTCGCGATCACCCGCACGAGGCCGCTGGCCGCCGAGCTCGCCGGCCACTACGGCGCCGACTGCCCCGTCGCGGTCGTGGCCAACGCCTCGCAGCCGACCGAGGTCGTCCTGCGTGGGACGCTCGGCGACATCGCCGACCAGGTCGAGGCCGCGGGCCTGCGGCAGGCCGCCGTCATCCTGGTCGGCAAGGCCCTCGAGCCGGACGTCCGCGGGGCGGAGTCGTACCTCTACGACGTGGCGCGCGACCGCACGCTGAAGGGCGGCTGACGATGGAGCCGGTCGAGATCTCGTTCGCCCCCGACGTCCGACTGGCCCGCTGGACGTGCTTCGGCGCCATCGTCGTCGGGGCGGTGGTGCTGTGGGGGATCGTCGTCCGGGACCCGCCGCCCGAGAGCGACGGCGGCACGACCGGCCCGTGGATCGTGGTCGTCCTGCTGTGCGGCTTCGGCGCGCTGGGCCTGTGGGCGTTCCGCCACGCCGGCCACTCGGCGCTGCGGATCGACGCCACGGGCATCACCAGCACGACCGGCCGGGGCTCGGTGCTGATCACCTGGTCGGAGCTGGCCGCCGTGGACGTGTGGGTCAAGATCCGCAGGGCGCCTGCGACCGCCGTCATCGGTCCGCGAGGTCTGCGCACGAAGATCCACATCCTCGTCCGGCTGGCGCCCACGCACGCGGCCTTCGGGTCGCGGCCCGACCTGCGTCCGCTCCGGCGCATCATCGGCGGGGAGCCGTTCACGCGCGCGATCGGCGTGCTGGCACCGCCGTTCAGCAGCGGGGACTCGTTGCCCGAGGTCGACCAGATCGCCGCGGCGCTCGCCGCGTTCGGCGGCACCCGCTCGCAGGGAGTCGTCCGGGCCTGATCAGGCCGCGACGCCCTGGACGTCCAGCAACGCCTCGGCCGCGCTGCGGGCGGCCTCCGTGCCACCGCCGCGGACGACGTTGTAGGCGCACGCGCCGTCGAAGATCATCGTGAGCTGGACGCCGAGCGACTCCGCGTCCTGCGCGCCGCCGAGCCGCGACTGCTCCTCGAAGAACTGGTTGAGGCTGAGCTTGTAGCCCAGGGCGGCGATGCTGGCGGGGTGCGTGCGGTCCTTGAGCTCGGTCGCGACGTTGACGAACGCACAGCCGTGGAAGTCCGGCGACGCCGAGACGTCCTGCACCCAGTCGAAGATCGCGAGGATGCGTGCTCGCGGGCCGAGTCCCTCGCTGGTCGACCAGTCGACGGCCAGGCGCTCGGCGCGGGCGCGCAGCATCTCGACGATGACGTCGTCCTTGGTGTCGAAGTGCTGGTACATCGAGCGCTTCGAGACGCCGGCCACGGCGCAGAGCCGGTCGACGCCGATGTGGATGCCCTCGTCGTAGAACAGCGACTCGGCCGCGGCGACGAGTCGCTCGCGGGGCTTCGACCTGGTGGCGGGCATGGCGCAAGTCTAGGCGGCGTCTTGCCAGAAGTAAACAGATCTGTGTACCGTTCGGAGAAGTACACAGATCTGTGTACTCATCGAGACCAAGGACCACACCATGACCACCATCGACCAGCAGATCGCCCTCGTCACCGGCGCCAATCGCGGGCTCGGCAAGGAATTCGTCACGCAGCTGCTCGAGCGGGGGGCGCAGAAGGTCTACGCCACCGCCCGCGACGTGTCCACGATCGACACCGGTGATCCGCGGGTCGTCGCGCTGCAGCTCGACGTGACCGATGCCGAGTCCGTCCGCGTCGCCGCCGAGGCCGCCCAGGACGTCACGGTGCTCGTCAACAACGCCGGCATCGTCACGGGTGCGCGGGTGCTCGACGTCGACCAGACGGACGTCCGCCGCGAGTTCGAGACCAACTTCTTCGGACCCCTGCAGGTCACGGCGGCGCTCGCCCCGCGCATCGTCGCCAACGGGGGCGGCGTGGTCCTCGACGTCCACTCGGCGCTGTCCTGGATCTCGTTCGGCGGTACCTACGAGACCACCAAGTCGGCCTTCTGGAGCGCGACCAACGCGTTCCGGCTCGAGCTGGCACCTCGGGGCGTCCAGGTCGTCGGCCTGCACGTCGGCTACATGGACACCGACATGGTCGCGGACGTGGACGCCCCGAAGTCGTCTCCCGTCGACGTCGTGCGGCTGGCGCTCGACGGCGTCGAGGCCGGCGAGCTGGAGGTCCTGGCCGACGACGTCAGCCGCCAGGTGAAGGCCGGCCTGAGCGCCCCGGTCGAGGCGCTCTACCCGCAGCTGGCCGCCCGGCCGGCCTGACCGTCCCGCGTCACCGCCCGATGACCGAGCGGGCGGCCGTCGAGAGCGCCGATGTCACCTGCTCGGGGGCGTTGCCGAGATAGCCCGAGACCATCGCGCCGTCGCGGAGCATCATGAGCTGCTGGGCCTTGGTGCCGGTGTCCGCGACGCCGAGCGCGTCGAGGAGCTCGGAGATCTGCACCGCGAGCCAGGTGCGGTGGTCGCGGATGATCCGGCGTCCCGGGTGGTCCTCCTCGGCGATCTCGGCGGCCGCGTTGATGAACGGGCAGCCGCGGAACCCGGGCGAGCAGCTGGTCTGCCCGACGACGTCGGCGTACCACTGCAGGACGCCGGCGGGGTCGTCCGCGAGCTCCTCGCGCTTGGCGAGGACCGCGGCCTTCTCGGCCTCGGAGCGCAGCTCGAGGTAGGCCGCGACGAGGTCGTTCTTGGTCGGGAAGTGTCGGTAGAACGTGACCTTCGAGACGTGCGCGGCGGCGATGAGCTTGTCGGCGCTGACGGCGCGGATGCCTTCGGCGTAGTAGTGCTCCGCGGCCGCGTCCAGGATGCGCTCGCGCACGGGCTTCATCTCGATGACACTCATGCTGCCTCCTGCATCGTGTGGGTCGGGGTGGGGGTTGTGGGGCTGGGTGCGATGTGCTCTACTCGATGTAGACGTACTAGTCAGTCTACATCACTTCGAAGGAGCACACCATGCCAGAATCCATCGCCTACACCGCCGTTTCCACCTCCACGGGTGACGGCCGCAACGGTCACGTCCGCACCAGCGACGGCCTCATCGACGCCGACGTCCGCACCCCCAAGGAGATGGGTGGCGAGGGCGGCGCGACCAACCCCGAGCAGCTCTTCGCCTCGGGCTACGCCGCCTGCTTCCACTCGGCGCTCAAGGCGTCCAGCAAGGTCCACGGCGTCAAGATCGTCGACTCCGCCGTCACGGCAGAGGTCGGCATCGGCCCCAACGGCCAGGGCGGCTTCGAGCTGGCCATCACGCTGCACGTCGAGCTCGGCGGCGGCGTCTCGCAGGAGGACGCCCAGAAGGCCGTCGAGGTCGCCCACCAGGTGTGCCCGTACTCCAACGCCACCCGTGGCAACGTCGACGTCAAGCTCGAGGTTGAGGTCG